>Ga0182030_10006964_pt1 | contig 23679 bp, 17 predicted proteins | sample 812S3MmetaG_FD_121299 | JGI IMG/M metagenome (GOLD analysis project Ga0182030, IMG submission 121299) | Permafrost microbial communities from Stordalen Mire, Sweden - 812S3M metaG (Illumina Assembly) | ecosystem: Environmental > Terrestrial > Soil > Wetlands > Permafrost | place: Sweden...
TAACTTTAGAGTATAAACTATTATAAATATCTAGAAATATTAAAAAATTTTGCTTTAAACAATTCTAATTAGAATAATTACAATTAGAGTTTTTTTTTTACAAATTAAGAATAAATACGAAAATACTAGTCTAATTAATTAGAGTTGATCTAATTGCAATTAGAGTTTAGAAAAATTGAAAATGAATAGGTTTTAAGGTAGTAAGATCCAGGATATAGCTTGTAAAAGCTTCAAGAATCGTCGGACTGGCTTCTTGGGTGTGATTATGCCAGAATTACTGAAGTGTAGCTTGACTAAAGTATTGTGGTAAAAAGTGTGATTGTGATCTGAAAAGTTGATGTGGGCAGAGGCCTCGAAGATGTAGTTCTAGGATCACGACAATCAGCTCACGCCGCAAGGCCTCATAACATCAGCTCTAGGATGTCGACTTGCCAAATAAGCCCAATCAAAGACTTCGGAACGTATAGGATACTGATAGGGTTAATTCAAGTAATTTACATTGCCGAAACCCCAAGAGACTACCACGTTGCCTTGTTAGCTTCTACGAAATCCCTGAACTTCCGCGGCTCGTGTCCGGTTGCAGCCTGAACAACATTGTTGACGCGGTTTTCGGCCCCGTTCTTGATTCCCGTTTCTAGCACAGCCAAGAAGTTGGCAAACTCAATTGGTATTCCGATGTTCTGATACCGCTGCTCTTCTTCCTCTTGCGTCAAACTATGGTGCACTATCTTCCGGCCCAGTACCTCAGTGAAGATTTCCGCTACCTGTGAAAGGGCGATAATGTGAGCGTGGGAGTTGTCGAAAGACAGGCAGAAACACGCAAGATTGTAGAACATACATTGTCATAGGTTAGAATTTCCGGTCCTAGGATTAGAAAATCGGTATTTGGTGGCTCTGGGCTGGTTAGACAATGATATCCGACCGCGGCGATGTCGTCGCAGGAAACCCAAGGGATTCCACCCTGGCCCGTTGCCGAGTAGATCGTATTTTCCTTTTTGATGGAATCGATGTGGTAACCTAGCTCGGAGAAGTTTTCTGTAGATAAGTGAGTAAGACCTTCAACCATCCGTCCATATTGTTGCGATCAGTTATCAACGCACGCTGGAACCAAGTGGGCCTCAGGACAGCCCAGCCAATATTGCATTTATTGCCCAACTCAAGCAAATACCGGTGAATGCGGCCAAAAGCGGGTCCGTTCTCGTCCACCGGACTCTGGCTTAGGAGGACGAAGCGCTCGACTCTATGTTCCTGCGCAAGGTCGATGAATTCCTTGACCATGGCGCTGGGGTCTACGAAGCCCTGCACCACGATAAAGACGGCGTGCACCGCCGGCGTCACGGACAGAGAGCTCTTCCACGTCGCCTTGTCTGACCAGTCAAACTTGACGCCCCGGTGGCCCTCTGGAGCCCAGCCGGAGCGAGATGCGACGAGCGACGGGATATTGGCTGATTTCAGTCTCGACGCTACGCGGCTTGCAACCTTACCCGTGCCACCGAGGACGAGGACTGCGCCTTCTTGCTGTGGCCACTTTGTTTGCGCCATGCTAGCGGTATCGTGGTTGTTCTGAATGTCTTTCGAGAGGCTTTTATGTCCTCACGCGAAGTCCGTTCACAACACGGAATTGAGGAAGGGGGCGCGCTTTGCTGTTCAAATTGAAAGCCTCAAGGACCCGAAAAAGGTTATTCTATGACAGAGTCTTCCCTGCTTTGCCTGACTATACCATCAGATTTTTGCGTAATACTTGAGCAAAGGGATCATCTAGCTAGCGAATTAATGGAGTAGGATTTGACTCAGCTAGCTGTACGTCTACGCTCCGTGTAGATCTCAGGCAGCCGGGAGTGGAGTCTCTGTACGAGCGTCATCGCTCTGTACTTTCGGCGATTGTACGGTACAAGACGGAGATGTCCGGTAAACGGCTCCATCATATACCGAAAGTGCATGTGCCTACGGAGGTACAGCCCCTAAGTATTGTTAGTACGGTCATAGGAGGCCTATGTAGCCCCACATATTCTAACCTTTACCGCTATTATTTTTGTGGACAAATAGTAAACAAAATCGTTTTAAGTAGCTTAAATCAGTCATAAGGCCCTGACACACCTAGTACTGTACTAACAATACTTAGGGGCTGTACCTCCGTAGCAAGTTAATTCGACGAATTGGCTAAGGTATATTTGATATCTACTAATGTCCAATACCTTAGATAAGTGTTAAGTACAGTAACGGCGCAGCTCAGTTGCTGATGTACCAGTACAATTGGTATAAGGAGTGCTGGGGGCATACTATCTAGGCTTATCTGACCCTGGTAGCTGATTAAATACAACAAGGCATATATCTATCTTCATTTCAACGACGAGACATCAATCGAGAGGTACAAGCTTGTTACGGGCGTTTATTTGCCATTCGGTACAGTTCGGTCTTGCGCCACATTGTATCATTCGGCGCGGGCCCGGCTGCCCTTTGGGCTCCAAATTGCGGGCGCGAATACGGCGTCAAGGAGACAGGCCTTATTTTCACTCTTGGGGGAGTATCTAACTGGACACCTAGTTTTAATTACACACCAATCCATTCCATTACCTTCACATCCTGATGCTAGGTATTTCATCTACTACTCGTGCCTTCAGTCGGAGAGTTTCACGCATTTCATGAGCACTGCTACGGCTCTTGTCCGGTTGCTTGTACGAACATTGCAGGTTTCCGACACTTTCTCCACCGTCTGATGGTCTGCGGTTACACTTGAAGCTCGGGTCTGATTACCTGAGCTCACACTAAACAGCGCGGCCATCATAGTCACTTATATTTCAACTTAGTATTCACATCCAGAAAGCACATTGTAGGAGCTTTGCTATTCGAGTAGAAGAGAGGGCAGAGTACTTGAAAACCCCCTTGACGTCAATTCGCCATTCAAACCAAGGGACACCCATAGCCACCCTGCCAAGGCTCACATCGCCTTCCGTAATCTGACATAGGTCATATTTGGTTTGACCACCACACTGTCATGAGCATCCCAGCTGTCTAAATGTGACGGTAAGGGCAGATACTCGAAGTTCCACACCAACAAGATTGTGACTATACGTAGCTCTAAATAGGCTAATCGCTTGCCGAAACACCCTCTAGGTCCAGTACTAAATGATAAGAAAGGACCAGCATAATGATCAAATACCACCTCCCCATTTTCATCTTTTCGTAGCCACCGTTCAGGTATGAAATCATTGGGAGCGAATGGCGTATCTGCCCAGTCGCCTGTGATTTCCCTATGTTTCTGTGACGATTCGCTCCGGGAGACTTCGCTAATTGGGAACCCCGGCTCGGTATATGTGGCACCTTGCATGGACATGAAGCACATGGTACCTTTGGGTATTGAATGACCCAATATCACAGTATCATTCACGACTTCTCTCCCAATGATTGGCACAGGCGTGCCGAATCGTAGAACTTCCTCGAGAAAAGCATCGAAAATCGGAACCTTAGCTTTGGTGATCTCGTCAATCGATGGTTGCCGGTCAGAAGCGCAAGCTTCGGGAAAGGCAGTGCGAAGTGCTACCCGCACCTGTTTTTGCTCATCCTGATATGACCCAAGGTATTTCGTGATATAAGACACGACTGTATGAGATGTATCATGGCCGGCGAAGATATAGCCGTATAATTCATCTTTTATTCGCTTAGACTGGATATCAGGAGCCCGGTCGGCCTTCTTCGCTGATACAATTTCTCGCTGTATCATAGACTCAAGTGCCGTACGAATTTCCAAAATAGACGACACATCGCCGAACCGTTTAGCTGCTCGTGTAATTTGAGTCGTCAGAAACCTTTCTTTCAAAGCGAGCGCTTTGCGTGTCGACGAAAACAGGTTATTGTACATATGATACAACTTCGGGGACGGTGTCAAAAAAGACCTGCCCACAGAGTCCATGAGATAATCTAGTGCCCAGAGCTGTTCCGATGGCTGTAGGTCAGGGAAAATGAAAGGGTCTGCAGAGTGTTGTTTGCCTTCATTGTCTATGGCAACCTGTCCTCGGACAGACCGAAGATGATTGATATTTCGGACTGTGTCACAATCACTGTCGTCCAGCCCCAATGCCACCGCTGTGATAATGTCAAATGTGAGATTGTTGAGATCAATTTTTGCCGTAAAAGGTAGGTGACCAGCGATCTGAACCTTCAAATTCCAAAGGTCGATGAATTTAATGGCTTTTTCGTATATCCTGGGTGCGGAGACCATCAAAGATGTCAGCACCGCGAAGACAAAGTGACGGAGAAGCTAGGGGGTTTTGAAGAAGGTTGTGGAAATACCCACTGTGTTTAAAAAATTCGGAGACATTAAATCTCTTGTCAAAGCCGTAGCTTCTTTAAACCTTGGATCATGAGTTTCCACTATGGAAAAATGGTCAGTAAGGACTTTCAAAAGAAAATGTCTCAATAGAATGTAGACGTCTTTCAGAGGGTCGCAGGGCAAAACAATAGAAACTACGTGATCTCCGAGCCTTAGATCAGGATCCGGCTATTCTTGAAATTACTTACTGCCATGGCGAAATTCCCTAATCACACCTTGCCACCCATCGTTGTTTAACTGGCCCTTCCCAAACTCCTTATCCCTTCGAAGCAATATATCTCGAGTCTCGCGATAGTCAGACAAAACTACCACACCTGGGCTGAAGGGCCCAAAAAACAATTGAACAATAGGAGAGTTATGTTTCCGGGTTAGAGACATTATCCATTCTTTTAAGCACTTGCCGGCACCGTTCAGGGCTAACACTTCAACTAGGTCACCCAGAATGCGTTTCGAAGAATCCTCATTGTACGGTATCCCTGGGAGAGGTTTCGGCAATAAGCGGAGGTAAAAGAAGTAAACGGAGCAAGCCACGCCAAGAACGAGTACAGCGCTTCCAGGAACCGAGAGGGTGAGCCTCGAAAGGTCCAGCACAGAGGACATGATCCACTTTGTTCGCGGCACAGGGTGACAGTGAGTGCTAATCGACGCACTAATTTCGTTATCAAATGCTTGGAGTCTTTGACTTTCCCAGCGGTGCATAAGCCTGCTTGCAAAGACTAGGTGAACGAACGATCAAGATATTCAGAGACAAACTAGAGCAAAGAGAGCTTCTAGCTCGCAATATAGCAACAAATTCTAAGTATGTTTTCTCGGGCCGGGGTAAGCTGTTTATCGACAGATTGGTTGACAACGCCGATATTCGGGAAAATATATTTGATTTTCGGGGATTGTTCGGAAAAATTATTGTATTCGGCGAGCTCTTCAATACTCAGTTTACTCACACGCACGCTCTATTCGCGCTATGCACCATAATTGTTTCCATGCTAAGGCTAAAATTGCATGTGTAAATGTAAGTACTTGTCTTGACAGATTGTTCCTCAATTCTGTATGAAACGCTTGCACTTAATCCGGAAATCCTTTTCAAAGGCAGCAATTTGTGATATTCAATGCAAGTAAATGCTGATGACCCATGAGGACGCTCACGAGTTACAATTTTGTGTTATATTTCTCTAGTCTTTAGCATGGCGAAACCCCAACCCACTCTTGACGCCCTGGCCGCTACCATCACTGAGGCTGCCCATATTATCACATCTCACATGCGCGAGAACAAGATACCTGAACCAACATTTGCATCGGATAGTCCGCAATCATATGGAGAGCTCCCACCAGATATAAGTGCGGTTCGCCAAAGACTTGCTGCTACCGCCATAGATATGTGGCAGCTGGCTTTAGGGCCTGAGGATATCGTCTGGGATAGGTCATGGACTGTAGGTCGAAAGACACAATCTTACCTGTTTGCATGGTTTGAGGGTCAATATACGCTGAAATAAAATAGCTTACGGCTGATGGTGCTGTTCTGGACTCGCTAAACAAATTCAACTTCTGGTCCGCAGTTCCCACTGACGGCTCGGCATCTTACGCACAGATTGCTGAACGCACGCAGCTACCAGAATCTGTTGTGCGTCGAATCTTGCGTTATGCCTTCACTATGAGGTTATTTACAGAGACGGACTCTGGGAATGTTGGCCACACGGCTAGTACTGTGCATCTTGCTCGATCATGGGGCTCCAGGGCCTTGATCTGGAATGGATTCGGTGAGGTTGCGTGGGCCAAAGCTGCTCTCCCTGAAGTGTTGCGCCGTTACACACGTGGAAAGCCAGAGCCTTCCCAAAACATCGACGAGTCGGGATGGGCCATCGTCAATAAGGATGAGAAGACTGGGAAGTCAATCGGAACCTTTGAATTCGTCAGCATTGATGACAAATGGGGCGAAAAGGGCTACCGACAGAAACTCTTCCAGCAGTCCATGCAATATATGACTGAATATTTGAGCGTAGAAAAGTGGTTGACTAGATCTTTTGATTGGGCTAGCCTAGGTGAGGTTGTTGTTGTTGATGTGAGTCGGTCTATGCTTCCTCACTGCTCTTATCACTCATTTATTTAGGTTGGCGGCAACAGCGGTAGAGATGCCGCGAACCTTGCAAAGAGCTTTTCGAACTTGACATTCATCGTTCAGGATTTACCTGGCTTGGAGCCAGTCTTCGAAGGTACCGTGTCCTCAGAGTTGCGAGCACGAATATCTTTCATGCCGTTCAATTTCATGGAAGGGCCGCAGCCGGTTCAGACCGCAGAAATCTATATGGCAAAGTCCGTCCTACACGACTGGTCGGATAATGATGCCATGAAAATACTGCGCCATATGGTGCCAGCAATGAGGACTGGCTGCCGTATTTTACTAGTTGAGCTCGTTTTACTGCCTTATGGACAGCTGCCTTGGGCTATGGATAGATTCGCATCTGCGGTAGATATTGGTGTATTTTCAGCGTTCAATGGACGAGAAAGGACTCTCCAAGATTGGAAAAATGTTATCGCAGGAGCAGATGAGAGGTTTGCACTTGATAAAGTCCATTCTCTGCCTGAAAATCCTTACTCGGTCTTAGAGATCGTATGGCATGGCTGATGCATTCTGAGGATATTGCAATTATAGTATGGTATAATATATTTAGTGCATCGAGTTTGATGAGCGGTTCATTTCACTTCGCGAAGGAAGAACAATGGAGTTAGGCGGCAAGCTCGAGATGTCTACTGTGAACAAACTCTTTGGACACAGGGTCACCTATAGCTTCTGCCCTATCATGGGCCCAAGATATTCATGAATCACAAATGTTGGCTTTACGAATGAGAATGTCACAGTGCTGGCGGGCTATTCTGTATAAACAAGTGAGATTAGACCAGGACTGGCATATGTGAGTCGCATTATGAAAGTTTATACGGGCCCTAGACAGATTATATGATTCATCCCTACACCGTACAACCAATGGAAGTGATCTCTACCGTATGGGTGCATTTTGTCTGAGCCATGTACTGACATTTAGATGGTGCTGAATGTCCTCCACCTTCCAATTCTTCCTCGGCGAAAAGTTCGGTGTTCCGAAGCTACGGGGTATTTCTGTTTAAGTTTTCAAGTTTGCCATTTAGCAGGTTCTTGCATGGGGGATTGGACTCAGAGCTAGAACGAACACTCTAGTTGGCAGGCCGATATGATGTGTTAGTAGCTTCCCTTCATTAAACACCGTGTTTGTCCTCCAGTTCTTTGCTCGTGGTACCCTCACGCCTTGGAAAGGTCGGTCGACCTATCTTGGCCCGCAGTAGCTGTCGGTTGTACTCGCTCTTTCGAATGCTCGTGGCCGATTAAAGCCGCGTTTGCGCTGGAACAAGTCAAGTTATCAGTTGAGTCTTGTCCGATTCGGTCGTGTTTCCTTATGCGGCTACTAGTAAGTCAGTAGTGCCGAATCAGCACACTTGTTTCAAATCCCAAGACAATCCTTTCTAACTCGAATGAAACGTACATCAACAATACATTTGGTTGCTTTATCGCAATTCTAAAGCTTTCGCTTTGGTGCGTGCACCACTTGACACAATGCCCATCGCTCAGGTACAAGCAGTTCCGATTAAAGTGGAACGAGCCATTGATAACATACCCGTTACAGCCGAGATGCTGGAATCGGCTACAGTGGCCTTCCAATCCGTCGAAACCTGCTCGTCCCCAGAGGAAAAAATCAATCTTGGTTCTGCTGCTTGCGCTCGCTATATCGACTGGGCCGTCAAGGAAGTGCATCGTCGCGAATTGACGATAAAACAAGATTATCGAGTTCACTGGTGGAAGGTGTTAGAGAAGTTTACTGAATCGGAAACGGGACGAGCACTTATCCAACAAGCCCCAAATACCAAACAAGAGCTAGATCAACTTACGTCTAAACTGGGTGTTGAAGGCGAAGTTATAGCCCGATTTGGACCTGAATTAGTTTCTCTATTAACCGGTCACACTGATCCGCTCACCCATTTCCTTCAAAATGATTTACTCTTTCGCGTGTATCACTCCGACGAATTTGTCCGACCCAATCGATACATGGCAGATTTTGTCAGGTTGAATACTTCCCAGAAGAAAAACCTGAGGATCCTGGAGATCGGCGCCGGAACAGGAGGGACGACCCTTCCAATCTTCCAAAGGTGCAGTCCTAATGGCGAAGCTTTCTGTTCGAAATACATGTATACCGACGTTTCTGCCGGATTCTTCCAGAATGTACGACGAACTACGCTGAAAAAGTGGTCGTATCTTCTACAATTCCGAACTCTAAACCTAGAATATGATGTGGCGGAACAGGGGTTTGAGAAATATTCCTATGATTTGGTCATCGCCGCAAATGTTGTGCATGCCACACAGTCTTTGAGCAAGTCGCTAAGTACCATTCACCAATTGCTGAAGCCCGGCGGTGTGCTTGGCCTAGTGGAGATCACTAAAGCGACTCCTTTCTATGATATGGTTTTTGGCTCAATTTCAGGCTGGTGGTCTGGCATTGAAGAAGGCAGGACGGACGGCCCATTGCAATCAACTAAGCAATGGAACGAACAGCTTCAGAAAGTTGGCTTTTCTGGAGTGGATCTGTCAGCCTACGATTTTCCAGAGCCTGAAAGGCATATGGCTCTGTTGTTATCGACTGCGCTTCCGGTCGATGCGAAGGCCAGTGGGCATTAATAATCCGCGGTTCATTCAATGTTTCACGGGCTCAGAAATCAAGATGCTAGATTTGTGACTTGCGGTTTATAGGGCATACTGTGAGGGAGATAGCCCTAGGGTGTCAGAGTTAGTTGCGAGTCATAAATTATCTTACGCAGTCAAAAATTCCATCCCATTCCGAGTCATATTCATCTAAGCCTGATACCTATGTTCCAGTGGGCTTTACTCTACTCGGAACACCAGCTATTAGTCGTCTGGAGGCCGCTCACCCTGTCGTAATTAGCGGTATTTTACGAAATACCCTGGTTCAGCGCATTGACATTTGAAAGCCAGTAATTCTTTTCACTGGTTCTTGTGGCATCATTGGGAAGCGGCGTCCTATCGCGCATCAACCACTAAGAGAGGAGACAATCAATTTGCCTTCTTACAAGCCACATCATGCTGTGTTCTGACAGTGAGAGCAGGATAGAAATCAACTTCATTCAAGCAGGTGATTAGCTACTTACATCAATGACTTAGCTGTAGTGTATTGATTTGTACCTTGAGTGGATGTATGTAGTAGCGGATCCACTTTTTCATGTATATTAACAGCTATTGTAGACACAGTCAGAGACTCTCTTAATCTCCATACACATTCAATTAGATGAACCCAGTCATTAGAATCACTAGCTCCATTTTTGCTGGATAGTGCGCTCTTAGGTCTCACAAGAGCTAACGAAGCCTCGTGGAACGCTTTCTTACCTGTCGGTGGCCTTGGTTTTGGCGGAGAAATGAGCCGTGTACAAAAGCCTTTATAAATTGCTTGAACTAGCAAAATCAAAACTATACTGTACATTATTCGATGCGTCAATTGCAACTTGAAGTTCTAGTTCAAATTGAAAAATATTATAAAGTTATAGCAAGCAAACTAGCGACTCTTTTGTAGTAATGGTATTCGTATCACCCCTCCGGAGGCTAATAGGTACGAACCCACAATCTCATCCAACCCCATCTTCATCGCGCCAGCAACCCACTCCTGAATTGGTAAGACTCCAATCGGCGCGGATGTCGATCGCTCCAGGTGCTCCCTGAATTGATCAACGGGAATAATCTCGTCGCCGCTTTCGTGTACGAAGACCAAGCCGGCGTCAGCACCTCCTTTCTCTCTACCAGCGCTTGTTATCGCATGCTTGACAATCTCTTTCGATGCGTTATCAATATTGATGAAATCGAACGCTCCAGTAGAGCCTGTCAGGTCGGGAACAGCTTTCATCAATCCAGAAAACCTCAGTACGCTGTGCATAATATCCAGGGCCGGCACATCGTTGCCAATGACGTTACTAGGCCGATGGATCCAGACCAATCCGTTGAAGCGCCTGTGAACTTTCTCAAGGAATACTTCGCTAGCCCACTTCGACGCTACGTACCCGTCCGAGCCGTCGACCTGCGGGTAGAACGCCGCTAAAGACGACTCGGGCTGCGATGCAGCGCCGCTGAGTTGTGCAACACCGCCCGTCGAGATGTAATGGATCGGGATCTTGCGGCTCACAGCCACACGGGCTAGTTCAATCGTAGACAGTACATTGGGAGCTCGCAAGCTGCGGTAGCTCTTTACGTGCGATACTTCAGCTCCGTTGTGAATAATCACGTCGACGTTGTTGAACACATTAGCAGCCAGCTCTTGGCTCATGCCTAGATTTGGGAGCGCGAGATCACCTGAGTGACGCACGATCTTTGGCGAATCTACACTAAGTTCTCGGGCCTCGCCCTTGGTATTCACGCGGATGGCTGCGCAGTGGATACGGGCGACGTGCGGAATACCGACTAGCTGGCGTAAGATACCAGTTCCCAAGAAGCCTGTCGCCCCCGTAAGGAGGACGGAGATTCCTTCCGTACTGCGGGTTAGGTCTTTGGGACTCTTTTCAGATTGAGCTGATTCAAAGGTGTTGGGATCCGGCTCCGTTTCCTTCTCCCAGTCGATGTGGGCAAGCTTCGAATCTCCAGTAAGTCGCGCAGATAACAGCTCGAGAGAACTAATCTGGAAGAGCTCTGATAATGGAACATCCACTGCAAATTCTTTGAGAATCGCAGACTTAAGGCGTAGGAGAAGCAATGAATTACCACCAACCGAGAAGAAGTCGGAGCTGCGACGGATGGGTATAGACGATGAGGTTTCACCTAAGACATTTCTCCAAACGTCTCGCAACTGGGCCTCAAGCTCTGTCAGCTGTTCGTTGGCTTCCTCGTCGAGAAAGGCTTCTGGCAACGGCGAAGCCGCCAGCTTTCGGCTGTCGAGCTTACCCCGTTCCGTCACTGGTAGTGTATCTAAGGGAATGACGAGTACCGGACGCATGTACAGCGGTATTGGAAGCTCTTGGCAAAGCCTACGCAAATAGGTCTGCTTGTCGAGAATTTGGCTGGCCCTAGAGAACACGGCGTATGCGATAAGAACCTGAGTCTCTGCGTCATCGCCTCGGACTAGGACAGTAGCATCCACAAGGTTTCCGAGGGATGCTTGGACGAGGGCTTCAGAGACATCATTCAGGTGGACCCGTCTGCCTCTGATTTTCACTTGAGTATCGCCGTCCACACGACCTAGGATCACAATGGAGCCGTCGGCGAGCATTCGACCTCTGTCGCCTGTAACGTAAAGCCTGTCGGACCCCGAAAGCTTTCTACCCTCCTTGGGGGAGATTCGATCCAGCTTAAACTTGCTCTGGGTAAGCTGGGGCAGGTTAAGATATCCACTTGCAACCCCCGGCCCACTGATCGCAATCTCGCCAGGCCATCCGATGGGAACAGGCTGGCAATCTTCGTCAACGATATAAGTTCCGTAATTGGCAATAGCCTTCCCTACTGGATAGTTGAAGCCATCTATATTAGCATCCCTCGTGGATAGTTCCTTTATACAGGCTACTATGGCTGCTTCAGTAGGACCGTACCCATTGATTATCCTCAAATCGGGTCGGTTGAGACTGCGAAACTGGTCTAGGAGGGTTGTTGTGAATGCTTCACCGCCGAGCATGGCAAAACGCCAGGACGAACACCGGCAGAGTTCATCGTAACCGTACTTCAACAGTGACTGCATCTCCGAAACGATGAACATTGTACAAGTAACGCCCTCACGTTCCATCAGAGCTCCCAATTCTGCTGGATCACCACGATTATCACCCATGATTAATGTGCCGCCGTTGACAAGTGTAATGAAAATCTGCAAAATAGCCATGTCAAAGCCGTGCCCGCTCTGTTGCAGTAATATTTCTCGGCTTAGCCCAACCGTCTTTGTGAGGCTAAGAATAGGTGTGCGGATATTAGCGTTTGTCCATGGAATGCCTTTCGGCTTGCCCGTCGAGCCACTGGTATACAGTATCATCGCAAGGCTGTCTAGGTCCGACACATCCTCAATCTTCTCCGCACTTGTCTGGGGTATTGTAGTGAGAGCGACGATTTTGATCCCTTTAGCGCTTTTAGAGAGCCTGTGGAGCTTTCGGGCCCGATCTGCGGTAGCCCCATGATAGAGTAGGATTGCCGCACCAGACTCTTCTAGGACATCACCCAAGTGTTCATCCGTACTGCGAACGTCCAGAGGGACATAGACTGCGCCAATCCTTAGAATCCCGAGGATGGTGGAAATTGTATCTATACCGGGTTCAAGTAGCACGCAAACGGGCGATGATGCTACGCCGGCTCTTAGTAGCACTGTTGAAATTGTGCTGGCGCTTTCTGAGAGTTGCAAGTAGGTTTTAGTGTATCCGTTGATATCCTTCACGGCAAGAGCATTGGGATCTCTATCTATCCAGAGGCTGATCATTCGAGAGAGTGTGTCGGCAGAAGGGGGTGCAAGCGCCATCTGTGGACCAGTACCAAGAGCGACAGCCTGTTTCATCAAAGTCGGGTCAAACATAGAGATACTACCAACCGAGCAAGAGGTATCTCTAGACAACACGTTGAGAAGGTATCTATATGAGTTGGCGAGCAATTCTGCACCTTCCTGGTCATATAGGTAATCTTGTAGGGTGAAGGTGAGCCTCGCTCCTCCGTTATCCATCTCATCAACGGATACCACAAGATCGAAAGGAGTTTTCGCATCAGCGTAATCTAGAAACTTCATGGCGACTTCCTGCATTGGAGATGTTTGACTTGCTCCCATACGGTAGTTGAATGCCACCTGGAATAGCGGCGTCTCGGTCGTTGATGCTGGGATGTTACATGCCCGTAGAATCTCCTCAATCGGAACACCAGTCTGCGCAAATGCCCCATACACCTTGTTCCGGGTGGTCTGAAGCACATCGTTAAATGTTTGCTCGCTATTCAGTCGGAATAGCATAGGTATGGTTTCCAGGAAAAACCCTATAGTGTTACTAAAGGTCTGGTCGGAACGATTGGCATCTACGATGCCAATAGACATCTGTTCAGTATCGAGCAGTCGATAAAGTAGAATTTGGAAAGCCGACAGCCAAAAATGAAACGATGTACTACGAGAAGCTTGGCTGGCCCTCTTCAACGCACTCACCACGTCGGCACTAACATACGCGACAACGTTCCGAACCGTGTACTCTGTCAAGGTCTTACGAGTGTTGACTCTAGCAAACGGAAAAAGTGGTAATGGTGCAACCGGTTCTCGGAACTCGTCCTGGAAATATTGGAGTCTCTCGGCATATGCGCCGCTGGACAGCTCCCGTTGGTGCTTCAGAGTGAAGTCAGTATACTGGATTGGTGACGATTTGGAAAACGTCGATATCGACATCGGGTCGTTGTAAAATTTAGCCAAATCCTGCAGAAATATCTGCCAGCTGACACCGTCCATGATGATGTGGTGGTACCCAAAGATGATGGTGTGAGAATGAGCGCTGTGTGACAACACCGTAGCGGTAAAGGTCTCTCCTATATCTATACCGTAGTGATAATTATAGGTCCAGTCGAACTCTCTCTTAACATCGAGAGTATCACTAATGCCTGGGATTTTCCTCATTTTGAATGTAGATTTCTCAAGTATGCCCTGCACAGGCTGTCCATCTTGTTCGTTGGTGTAGAACATGGTGCGCAGAGTTTCATGACGCTGAGTCACAGCCACTAGGGACTTTTCCAACCTGGAGATATCGAGCGGTCCGGAGAGTGCGTAAGATGCAGCGCAATTCAAGGCAGTGTCATCATCCAAGTACTCAGACAAGAAGTAGAGTCGTAATTGGCCTATTGACAATAACTCCGTACGAATTGGAACTGGGCGAGGCGCCTTCTTCTTTATAACGTATTCTGTCTGAGGCAATGGCACCGAAGACACGGATGAATTCGAGGTATCATCTGGCGACTGTGTCGCTTCGGACGATTTGCTCCAATCGTGAGAGCTCGGAGGCGGATCAGCTGGAGGTTCAGCTTCGGAAGCTTCGGTCTCTTTTCCTTCGAACAAAAGGGATGAAGTCACCTCATTGCATATCTGCCTTACAGAGGATCCTCCCAGAATCTGTAGCACGGGAACATCGTGACCGAATTCTGAGAATATCCAATTCCGGATCTCCACGGCAACCAAAGAGTCAATACCGAGATCAATGACCGGAATATCCGTATAGATATTCTCCAGGGGCAGCTATTCTCAAACGTCAGTCACAAGTCATTTTCCACGCCGAAGTTACTGCATACCTTGAGTGAAGATGCTAGGTACGTCAAGAGAGCCTCTTCCATGATTTGGAGGGCCTCGTCTGGTCCACGGGCGTCCGCAAGCTTTTCTTTCGAAGTCTTCTGAACAGTCTTGGCAGCAGCTTGGGGAGAGCTAGAATCTGCTATAAGATGCGAGAAGCGCGAATTTCTATGCCAAAATGGGCGGTTGCCCGAGGCGGTTTTGTGAGTCTCCAATCCTGTCAGGATTTCCGGAGACTCGTCACTTGTGCCGACGAGTATTGCTTCGGCTAGGATGTTATGGAGATCACGCTCGGAGACGGGCATGTAATCCAGCTTTCGTAGAATACTTTGTATAGTCCCGATGCCCTCGCCAGCTTCTGTCCTCTGGATGAAACCGATACCGATTATCATTCCCAGGTCGATTACTGATGCAGGGAGATTGCGGGCTCGCCTGTGAAAAGCCAAACCGACCATGAACTAAGAAATCTCAGTCAGCACGAGAAACAGTCAGATCAAAGACTTGTTCAGCTTACGTTATTGGCAGCAGCATAATTGGCTTGGCTTTGCTGGCCAGTCACTCCAGAAATCGATGAGAACAGGATGAAAAAGTCGAGGTCATCATTAGAGAACACCTCGTCCAAATACTTCGAACCATCAACCTTGGGTTTGAGCACTTTCTGAAAGCTTTCGTAGGTCATGTCAGCAAAAAGTCCATTTGACATCACCATTGCACCGTTGGCCACACCACCAATGGGTGGCATGGTGCTAAGAACGCGAGTGCGTAGGTCCACAAGGTCCTGCTTGTCGGTGGCATCTGCTGCCTCCATTACAATATTGGCACCTTGACCTTGTAGCTCGTTTCTCCAGAGTGCTTTCTTATCAGGATTACTGTAGGCGTTAGTAAAACAGACTCCGATATGTTCTCCTACAAGGGTTCGTACCGGCTAGCGACCACAATATGTCGTGCACCATTTCCGACCAACCAGCGGCACACAGACTGACCGATTTGCCCACTAAGACCTATGAGAATATAGGTTTTATCTGCTGAAAGTAGGTGGCGAGGATTGATAGGCTTTTGGGTCAGCGTGATCATCTGATTGCCTCTCCAGTCAACGACTGCGGCCTTTAGGTGTTTCTTGATTCCTTCAGTGACTAAAACAGAAGCCTTGACCACGCTGGTGTTGTCGAAGGTTGTCTTCAATGATGGAGGAAGACTCTTTACGTCATCCCAGGATTTAAAAAGTATTTCACGTGGTTCGAGAGCACTAGCATCGAGCTCGTCGAAAGAAACAACCATAACGTTCTTTGGGAGGGCCTGTTGGAGAGCTGAAAACTCTCGTCCATTGACACGGAGTCCTTGATGAATGAGTAGCCTCGTTTTAGGAGGTATCATCGATTCTAACTCTCTCCTTGAGGCGTGCGGTCTAATCTCGATATGATTGCTGGGAAGGTTGTTTAGAGTCGATTGTGACCGATAACTAATGAATCTGAACTCCTTGTTTGACCGATTCTGATGTCTATCGACGGAGGCAGCAAGATCTGCTGCAGGCTCGTAAAGCAGCGTGGTGTATCCAGAGCGCATAGACTCCTTGACGACACGCAACATAATCTCGCTCAGGACGCCGATGAACATAGGGAGAATATTTGCATTCTCCAGCTCTGTGTTATCAGCCTGAACAGTCCACCTATGTGGCACTGTGACGACAGAGGCATTGGAAAGTGACAGAGCTAAGAATCGCGCTCCCTCTTGTGTGTTGCCAATACAGCAGAAGAGGTTTTTCCCATGGCAATTAGGCATGATGGGATCTACAGAACAATATTCTACTCTCAGGCGGACCAGGTCCTTGCTCGAAGAAAATTCAGCAAGGTTTGAACGGTGATGGAGTGCCTCTTCAGCGGTATACATAATTTCACCGCTAGGATGCTGAAGGCACCCAAGAGTGACGGGCTGGGTTTCAACAAGAACTTGAGTCTCCACTCTCCGCTTGATAGAGTTGAGACGGTCGTTGCGCTCTCTGTCGGACAGGATTCTCGAAATAAGAAATTTGCCATTTTCGACGGCAATTTCGGGCTCAACGTTCCACAGGTGCAACTTTCTGGAATTGTCGTCTTGCATGAGGGCGCCTCCAATAAGCCGTAACAGACTCTCTGCAATGAGTAACTCGCTACCGTCAAGTGTATCCAAGTCGAGAAACTGTAAAACCTTGTGGGGGTTTTCGGATTGGAGCGATCGTCCAAGTCCAATCGTACCACTCTGGTAGGGATTCCCAGATCTTGCATTCAAAGTGACCCAGAGAATTATCTTAGATCTTTCCAAAAGCAGCTGTAAGCTCTTGAAAGTAGGAGCTTTGAGCCGCTCGAGAAGCGAGCAATCCAACTCGATCAAGCTAAGAACAGCTTCAGCCGAGTCGGCTTTTTCACGAGTTAGATCAGCTAGAGATTCGACAGTGGTGATCTCCCCGGACCAGACGCGAGATAGTCTAGTCTGTATGGCTCTGATGAAATTGGCTCTGTCGGGTGAAGAACCGCCCAGAACGAGAAGTTTTCCGCTTGTGTTGAAGGGCGTTGCTGCAGAAAACGGAGATCTCAGAAAGCTAATTTGCTCATCTAGTGCCTGAGACACGACGAGAGAAAATGTGTGCTTTTCCGAATCGCTGTCGAATGCTATAGAGTCAATGCCAGAGAATCCAGAATCCAGGAGGACACTGTGCGTTTCTTCGCGAGTCGCATTTGTGAATTTGGATACCATTGATCCATCATCTTCATTCGCTCGGGGTGGGGCCGCTGACAAGAAGAAGGGAAATCGAAGCTTATTGCCAGTCGCGGCCATCATCAGTAGAAAGCCTCCTGGTCGTAACAGATGTCGCATCGTCTTTAAAGTGGCTGGCTGCTTCTTGAAAGACTTGTGAGCAATAACCAAGTCAAAAGAGCCAGCAGTGACGACGTCACTCGCCAGCGCAAGCCCATCTTCAATGTCGAATTGTTCGAAAGTGACTTTCAATCCATCAGAAACTAAGTCCGCCCTGATTCCTTCGATCGCGTGCGCTGACTCATCTACAACAATGTATGAAACCAAGGCATGCCCAAGTTCTTGGCATACAGCTCGTACAAGGCTGGTTGAAGATGGACCAACTTGGAGAATTCTCAACCGCGAATGTTGAAGAAAAATTTGCTTGGTTGCGCTTACGATATACTTGTCGACTTGCGCGAAGCCCAATCCTTCGTTGTGCCATCGAGATGTCAACTCGCCTAGCGATGCTGGTGCTTGACTGTTGACCGGCACGAGGCCTTCTGAAGTGCTCAGGAGACCTTCACCAATGATTCTGACTAGCACCATGTCTATGTGCTCTCCAAACTCCTCTAAAATAGAAATCAGTTCGGATCTAGTTGGCTTGCTTGTATCACTGGCTGCTGCTTCCTCGATCAGACCTGCTAAGCCTGGACTTTTCTCCGCTATTTCATGGATCGATTTGTCTACCGCGAACTTTGACAGATAGTATTTTATTGCCTTTTCACAAGCATCGATAAGTTCCAGCTCATGTTGAGAAGCAGAGTGCTGCTCTGATTCGAAGACTGCTCCCGAGAGAATATCCCGTTGCCACATAGACTTCAGGTACAGCAGTTTGTCGTCCCTTTTTGTAGCGGGAAGGAAAGAACTCATTGTGAAATCTTTAACGCGCACTTCTAGCTGACCGGTGCTGGAGTTGTAGATATTCAAATCGCCATTAATCGTGGGCAACGTTGCTTGAAATCCAGGTATAAACTCAGTAACATGAGCGTCGGCAATTACTGAGGCTGGTGCATCAGGAGCCAAGCTTGATGCCGGAGAGAATTTCATGGAGCCGATCGTTGTAGGCATGAATGCTGTCCATAGGGAACCATCGCGGGGAGCAGCAAATGCAGCGAGGAAAGTTTGAAAGCAGGTGTCAAGCCAAGTTGGATGAACTGGAATTGACCTCCCCACTTCGTTATCGAGCGTAACAAGTGCGGATGCCATGTCCATCCGCCTCTCCGCGGAAATCATACCTCTGAAGGCTCCACTATAATTCAGCCCAATCTCATCCAGTGACTCGTAGAACTGACTGATGTCGACTGGTATCAGTTCAGACAATGGCTTGAGCGATCTAATGGGAGGTATATTAGAAAATTCCGGTTCTTCGTTTCCAAGGAAGATCTGTATCTCGCCCGTCGCAACAGTTCTCATGTGTCCGTCCTCCATTGCACCCGCACTTAAACTGAAATCAGCATGGATAGAGTCGACTTTGCCCTTGCTGGAATCAAGATCACTGCGCAGAGATAGCAATGTCTCGGTCCCTTCCGAGGCCTCATTTAAAACGACTGGGCGTAGGATAGCTATATTTGAAAGCTCTATACTTTGCACCCGCTTTCCTCTACTAAGAGCCCTGGCTGCTTCCAGGGCCATAACGCAATATGTAGCCGCAGGAAGGATGACTTGATTTTGTATACAATGATCTCGGATCCAAGGCATCTCTTCTAGCTTAAATAAATTGCGCCACCTCGGCTCATAATCCGTATCGTCTGGGGTTCTGCTCCCAAGTAGCTCATGAGGTCGATCAGCTCGAGATCGGAGCTGTTTATTGAGTCTGGATTCTCGCCACAGAACTTGCTTGTGATCCCAAGGATAGCTTGGTAAGTCCGGCAGAGGAGCCGCATCTATTCGAATGTTGGTTTCGTTAAATGCCGATGAATAGTCCCTGAAATTGACACAATCAGATCCCAGATTCATCCAGACAAAACCGAGTGCATTGTTGAGTGCCGCAATATCGTCCGCCTTTCGGTCTAAAACACCGCAATACGGAATTTCGGAGCCTAGTTTGGTCCTGATTGTTTCCAGTGTCGGCCCTCTCAACGCTGGGTGCGGTCCGACTTCCAGGATGATATCGGGGACTCCTCGATCATCATCCAAAGCACGTTCGATTGCTTGTGAAAACAAGACTCTTTGAATTAAATTGTCTTTCCAGTATATTGCCCGCATCTTGGCGTCTTGTTCGGGAGTAATCGTTCTGTTGTCTTCGTAAACGCTCGAGACCCAGGCAGTGGTTTCACTGGCTTTGCCTACTCCAGTGCCGCACTTTTCAAGTGCAGCGAGATAGGGCTCCGCACAATGATACATATGTGGCGAATGGTAGGCCGTATCTACCTTCAATAGGCGGTTGAACAAGCCTTCCCTGTCAAGTATTTCCTTAGCCTCAATGACGGCGTCTTCATCGCCAGAAAGAGTCACGCTTTTAGGCGAGTTACTAGCAGCTACTGTTAGACGGCCTTTCATCTTATCAGATGAACAGAATTTGATGCCTTCGTCAAATCCAAATCCGACAGCAATCATTGCTCCTCTTCTCCCGTCCGCACCGACGGCAAGCTCGCAAACGATACCGCGGTAATACGCAATCCTCACTGCATCAGTCGCAGAAATTATACCGGCAGCATATGCAGCACCAATCTCGCCGCCTGAGTGACCGACCACGGAGTAAAACGTTATGCCCGCTTGGGAGAGCACACGAACAAGCCCTACCTGGACCGCTGCGCATAAAGGCAAAGACAGCTTGGCTTCGCTTAGTCGAGATCGTGTGGGCGATGCCATCAATTCCTCCTTGAGGGACCATGCTGGCGGATCTGGAAGCCCCGCCAGTGAGTTTTCCATGATCTCGATTGTTTCTCTAAACAATGAACAGTTAGTCATAAGACTTTGGCCCATGCCCGGCCACTGGGCTCCCTGACCCGTAAATATACCCATAATGCGTGGGTGTCTATTGTGATCGAATTCTATGACGGAGGATCGAGTGCCAATTTCCGTACCAGGGCTCCCGTTAGCTTTAGATAGCTGTTTCTGTATTCCCTCGAGTATCTCTTGTCTCGAAGTCCCGGAAAAAGCTATTTTAACAGGAAGAGTTGATCGATGCGAATTCAGGGTCATTGCCACGCGTTGAATGGGTATATTAGTGTTTTCCAAATATTGTGCGTACTTGCCCAGCATTGCTACCAATGCTGTTTCGGAATTAGCAGAGAATAAAGTAGGAGTGAAAATGATATCAACATCTGGCAAGACGCAAGTCCGGATCTCAAGCAAGGCTTCCTGTCTTCCCCACGGTCCGCGATCATGAATCTCAGGAACGTAGCTTTCCATGATAGCGTGGCAATTGGTTCCGCCAGAGCCGAATCCATTGATACTCGCCCGAAGTGGGTGGAGAGGAGGGATTGAAGGCCACTTTTGCGGAGTGGTAGGTATTCGAAGATTCTTATAAAAAGGTTCTACTTTCGGATTGAGATTATGGAAATGCTGGTTGGGCGGAATGATCTCGTGTTGCATAGCTAGTAATACCTTTAATAATCCCGCAATGCCAGCACCTATCTAAGATCAGCCTCGGATTTATACAATGGAGTAAAACACATACATCCTTCTGTATGACCAATTACTGTTTTGATTGATCCTACGAAAATAGAGGGTCTATTGGCATTCTCATAATCGGATGGGAAAAAGGTTTGGGTGATAGCAGATGCCTCCCTGGGATCTCCAGCCTGGGTGCCAGTACCTGCAATGTACGATTAGTCACTTTATTGCATCACAGTAAAGACCCATAGATTTCCCAGAGACTGGTATGTTAGAATGGAACCCACCATGTGCTTCGATATATTGTGGCCGATCCACGACTCGGAGAACGTCCAGTCCCGCATTTTTGTAAGCCGTACCCATCAAGGATGCCTGCGCCTTGGCACTAGGCAAAGCGATGCCCTTCGTACGACCGTCTGAGTTAATGCAAGTTTCTCGGATGAGTGCATCTATCCGGTCCCCGTCTTTAAGAGCTTGAGACAGTGTCTTCATAAAAAAAGCACAGATGCCTTCACCCCTGGCGTATCCATCTGCAGCCTCATCCCACATTTGAGACTTGCCTGATGGCGAGAGCAAATGCAGACTTGTGGCCGCCAGATATGCATCTGGCCCTAGAATTAAGTTGGAGCCCGCCACGCACGAGACTGTACATTCGCCGTTTCGCAGACTTTGAACTCCGAGATGGACAGCCGCTAAGCTTGAAGAACACGCCGTGTCAACTGATATGGATGGACCCTTCCAATCGAAAAAATACGATAGCCGGTTAGAGAGTAATGCGCGCGACGTCCCTGTTATCATATACTGGGAAAGATTTTCCACATCCCGTATCTGGGTATCGGTATAATCAGCCGACATAGCGCCCACATAGGCGGATGTCTGACTTCCTTTGAGTCCCTGTAGCGTTAGTCCTGCATTTTCCATAGCCTCGTAGACGGTTTCGAGTAAGAGCCGCTGCTGGGGATCGATCGCCTCTGCCTCTCGGGGGGCAATGCTGAAGAATCCGGCGTCGAAAAGCCGTGGATCCTCTTCTATAAAATACGACTTGGTAACATTGCTGCACCCGTGGTGCTCGCCATTTGGGTGATAAAAGCCATCAGTGTTGAAACGTGATTCTGACGGGACTGGCTTTGATAGGTCATGTGGCGAGCGAAGTAAATTCCACAGCTTTGAAGGGGTCGTCGAATCTCCAGGGAATCGACATCCGCTACCGATTATAGCTATGGGCTCTTTGGGCGGATGCCTATATGCCATGATATCTGAGGCAAAGGCCACGTGTGAGAGGTCACTTTCTACCAAAACAAATGGTTACGCTTGCCAAGGATAATGCAAAGCAGTCGGTTGTCAACCGCGGAATGTCTGGCATATATTGTTGTAGTCTGTTTCTCTTGCATTCGTGGATGGCTAGATGAAACGCCTTGGTTATTACACGTTGAACATGTGTACACAGCTGTGTAGGCTAACAAGCCCTGCGACGCTGCTCGAGCTAAACCTTTGGTTGGTATCGGAAACTGTAAATACGTGCGGTAGTTGGACGGCGATCTGGCCAAAGAAGATATGATGCAAGGCCGATGACCTGACCGATCGGCCAGGCCAGGGTCGCGATTGGCTCCAAAGGGGAAATAAAGCTACGAGATACTGTATACTTGTCTGCCCCTACTCCGGAGTCTCCTTCGGCTTTTGCAAGGCGCCGATTCGGTTCGGGAAAAACCAGGAAGTACCGAATTGGGCCTATTTTCCCTAACGGCCTAGCCCGGTAGGAGAACAATGTGTCAGATACTGGGGTTACGTAATGGGGTCTATTGTGAATTTGTTGATCTGCATTGTATTGTTGTGTGTATTCTCCTCTCGGTTTTGGAAGTTCTTGTCTACTAAATTTCACATATGGCGGGTAATTCCCGACAGTATCAGCGCAATCTGTACCGACTATCTGACATATTGTATGATTAGCTGAACTGACCTCACATTTCCGATCGGTGCTAATTTTATATTGACATACCCTTCCCCCTTGATTCCCGTCATTATATTGGCAATCAATTTGGGTTCATTGCCAGCACTGCCGCTTGGGAATTCTGTGTACACGGGCCATAGAGCCTGGTCATATATTCAGTCTCGCGTTCTAGATTCTAGCCTTCCTGCTTCGTAGAATTACAGAGATCATCAATCTGGTCCAAAATTCGCGCCGTAATACCATCGCAACGGCTTTAAAAGTGGTTGACGGAGATACGTCAGCTAACCCACACTAACGTACTCGATAGATGAGTGGCCAGAATAAGCGAGTGTCCTGTAAGCTATAGCAATCAAACAATCAATTGAGAATTTATGAATTTAGAATTTAGAATTTTGTTAGACAATATTGCTACAACAATACTGTCGACCTATAATATATTATATAATATAATAATATATCTATAATAATAATTATTATTATATAAACTATAATAGTTTTAGAAAATATACTAGTAAAAATATTAATAATCTATATATATTATTACTAGACTCTTAGATTAAAAGACTAGAGATTAATATAATATTGTTATATTATAAAGAAATACTATACTATTTATCTACAAAATACTTATACTTTACTATAGTCTATTGTATAATTTACTTATCTACAATAATTCTCTAACAAATTTAAAATTTAGAATTTAAGACTATAATATAAAGTTATAGTCTAAAACAACAATATATTATAATTTTATATTATTAATAACAAATTATATAATA
>Ga0182030_10006965_pt1 | contig 23677 bp, 16 predicted proteins | sample 812S3MmetaG_FD_121299 | JGI IMG/M metagenome (GOLD analysis project Ga0182030, IMG submission 121299) | Permafrost microbial communities from Stordalen Mire, Sweden - 812S3M metaG (Illumina Assembly) | ecosystem: Environmental > Terrestrial > Soil > Wetlands > Permafrost | place: Sweden...
CCCGGGCGCCTCCGCCCTCGTGGCGGACGAGGCCCTCTGGAAGCGGTATGTGAATGACTCGCTGATCGAGACCGTGCTCGCGCGGGATGTGTTGCAACTGCAGCCCATCACCAAGCCGGCGTTGCTCCGGCATCTGTTCGGCCTGTCCTGCCAGTTTCCGGCCCAGATCTTCTCCTACAACAAGATGCTCGGGCAACTGGTGGACGCCGGCAACACGGTGACCCTGGCCCATTACCTGAAGCTCCTGGAGGGGGCGTTCCTGGCCAGCGGCCTGGAGTTGTTCTCGCGGGGGCATGTCCGGCGGAGGGGGAGCAGCCCCAAGCTGGTACTCTGGAACAACGCCCTGGTCAGCGCCACATCCCTGCAGTCCTTCGACCAAGCCTTCGCCGATGGCGCCTGGTGGGGCCGCTTGGTGGAAAACGCCGTGGGCTCGCACCTGCTGAACGGCCTCCACGGCCCGGCCTGGTCGGTGAGCTATTGGCGCGACGCCACCGAGGAGATCGATTTCGTCGTGAGCCACGCCGCCAAGGATTGGGCGGTGGAGGTGAAGAGCGGCCGGGGCGGCAAAGTCAGTGGCGTGGCCTCCTTCCGCCGACGGTATCCCAAAGCCAAGGTCTGGCTGGTGGGTGCCACCGGGGTCAAGCTGGAGGAGTTCTTCTCCCAGCCCGCAGCCGAGTGGTTTCAATAATTCCGACCGGACGACGCGCGCCCCGGTCGTCCGTCCCCTCCCGCTCCGCTCCGGTCGGGGGCCTCGCAACCCGAGGCCCCGAACCGGCGCGGCGGCTTGCCCCAAGCGGCTTAATCCAGCTTGCGGAGCGCGTCAGCGGCGGACTTCTTCGCGGCGTCACCGGCGGAACTTCCGCCGACCGCTTGCAGAGCCTTCACCCGGGCCGCCTTGGGAATGGCACCGGCCCCTTTCTTGGCGGTGAGGTCGAGAATCGCAGACGCCGCGTCGTCCGCCACTCCGGCGTCAGCGGTGAAGGTCGCGAGGAGATCGAGCGCCTCGGCGGTAAGGGCGTTGCGGACGACCGCGATGGCGAGGCGTTTCTCCTCGGGGCGGGCCATGAGCGGGACCAGTTCCGCGACCTTGGCCGGCTTCTCGTTGGGCTTCAAATGCTTGTCGTTTTGGAGGAACTCAAGGCAGCCGCGCAGGGCGAGTACCTTGTGCGACGCCTTGGGAGCGTTGCGGGCGAGGTCCACCAGGGGGGCCATCACGGCCGCGTCCTCCGGCCAGGTGTTCGGCCACGAGGACAGGGTCCGGACGGCCTCGTCACGAACCGCTTCGTCGGCGTCGCCGGTGCCCGCCTTGACGGCGGCGAGGGCTTGGGGTCCGCCGGCGGCGGCGAGGGCGTGCAGGCCGGTCACCCGGTTGGCGCCTTCCCCGCTGGTGGCGAGGGCCTGGAGACGCGGGACGGAAGCGGCGTGTTCACGTCCGGCGATGGTGAGCAGGGCGGCCTCGATGCCCGCGCGGTCGCGGGCGCCGCCGGGCTGGCCGAGCAGTTGCACGAGGGCGGCGAGTTCCCCGTCGCGGCCAAGCGTGCCGAGGGCGCGCAGCGAAGCAGAGCGGACGCCTTCATCAGCATCCGTGGCATGGCGGGAGATGACCGGCAGGGCCGCCTCGATGCGGCGCTGGGCGGCGACATCAATCAACACCTGGCAAAGCTTGCCTTGCGCCGGTTCGAGGCAGGTCAGCAGGATGGGGTCAACATCCGCCCCGGTCATCCGCACGAGCGCGGTGACCGCCGCGGTGCTCTGTTCGGCGTCCGTGCCGGCGGCGGGTTCGAGCAGGGCGGGGACCACCCGGGCGCCACCGACGCGCTCGAGGGTGCTGATGGCGGCGAGCCGCATCTTGGGCGAGCCGCGCTTGATCGCCTCGACGGACACCGGTACGGCGGCGGCCGGGCCGCGGTCGGCGAGGGCCATCAGGACGTAAGCCTGGCGATCCTCGGGGGTTTTCCACACCTCGGCGCCGAGCGCCGTGTCCACCGCGCTGCCGGGCAGTTCGCGGGCGACGCGGAGGGCGAGGCCGAAATGGGCCTTGTCCGGGGATCGGAGCTCGGCGAGCAGCAGGTCGAGGCCGGAGGTTTCGCGGGCCAGGATCGCGCCCCGGGTCGCTTCCAAGAGTTTCCCGCGGGGCACATCCGCCTTGCGGACGGCGTCATAGAGGGCCACCGCGTCCGAGCGCTTGCCGGCGGCGAGATACTGCTCGGCGCAGCGGACACAACCCTCGGCCACCGAGGCGCGCACATACGGCGGGGCGGAGGCGAGCAACGGCTTGAGCGCCTTCTCGGCGGGCTTGCCGCCGATCCGGCCAAGCGCGTCCGCCGCGGCGGCGGCCACCTCAGTATCGGCGTCCGTCAGTTTCGCCGCGAGGGCGGGCACCGCCTTGGGATCGCGGCGGACGCCGATGGAATTGATCACTCCGACGAGCAACCCGCCCTGGACTTTCGGAATCTCATCCCGGAAGGCGGCGTCGGCCACCGGGCCGGGGATCGGCTCGAGGCCGATGCGCGCCCAGGAGGCGAGGTCGGCATCGCAAAGCAGTTCCGCCAGGGCGGGAACGGCGGCGTCAGTGCCGTAGATGGCGAGTTTCTTGCAGGCCACCGCGCGTTCGCCCTTCGGGGCGGAGGAGGAGATCAGCTCGATGAGCTTGGCCTCTTTCTCGGTGGGGGCCGGCGCGGCGGTCAGGGATCCGGCCAGACAGGACAGGGCGGTGGCGGCGAGGACAAAATGGCGATTCATGTCGTTGGGGGGGGGGGAAGTGGTGGTTGTCGGGGTTCAGATCCGCCACGGCTCGCGCAGCGCCTCGCAACGGAGGCGGTTGGCCTCGGAATCGTTGATGAACTCGTTCTTCTTGGGGTCGTAGAGGCATTTCCGCCCGAGGTAGAGGGCGATGTTCGACGCGTGGCAGGCGATGTGCGCGTGACAGGCCGCATCCGCGTTGGCCCGGGTTTTCGCGCGCGATTTCACACAATCGAGGAAGTCGCGGATGTGGAAGTTCGCCGGATAGCCGCCCACCTTGGCCCCCTTCCCGATCAAGAGATCGGGGGTGCTGGTGACCATTTCGCCGTCATCGCCGGTTTCCACCCAGCCCTTGTCCCCCTCAAACCGGACGGGACAGGAGCCGAGCGGCAGCCATTGATCGTTCCGCAGGATGAGCTTCACGCCGTTCGCGTACCGGGCGTGCAGCTCGTTGTTCTTCGGCTCGTACTCGATCGGCGCGGTGTCGTCCGCGTCGTTGGCCCATTGGCAAAGGTCCACGCAATGCGAACCCCACTCGAGGCAGCCGCCACCAACCAACCCCCCGCCCTTCTCGAAATTGAAGCCATCGAGGAACTTCTTGTTGAAAGGACGCCAGGCGGCGGGCCCGAGATAAAGATTCCAATCAACGTCCTCCTTGTCGGGCTCCGGTTCGGGGGTGTCCCAACCGCTGGTGGAGGTGGCGAGTCCGGCCGGATGGGCGTACATCGTTTGCAGGTGGCCCAATTTGCCGCGGCGGGCAAGATCGATGGCGAAGAGGAAGTTCGGGAGGCTGCGGCGCTGCGTGCCGGCCTGGAACACCCGCGCCGTCCGGCGGAACGTGTCGGCCAAGGCGAGACTTTGCACGATGTTCTTGGTGCACGGCTTCTCGCAATAGACATCCTTCCCCATGTTGGCGGAGAGACAGGCGGCCGCGGCATGCCAGTTCGGTCCGGTGGCGATGAGCACCGCGTCGATGTCGTCGCGCCCGAGCAACTCGCGGAGATCCCGGTAGGTCTTGCAATCCTTGTTGCCGTAATGCGAATCCGCGCGGTTCTTGACCGCCTCGCGGCGGGCGCGCTTCACCTCGGCGATCGCCACGAACTGCAGATCCGGCTCGCCGAGAAAGCAGCCGAGATCATAGCTGCCACGGTTGCCGATTCCGATCGCGCCGAGGATGATCCGCTCGCTGGGAGCCACACCACCGTCGCGCCCGACCGTGGCGCCCCGGACGAACTGGGGGGCCACGCCGAGCACCACTCCCGCTTGGAGGGCGGTACGGAGAAAACCGCGGCGGTTCAGGGAGGAAACGGGAGGGCGGACCGGCTCAGGCGAGGCTCCGCCCGCGGGGCTCTTGGGTGTCATTGGTTGCATTCTCTCATTGTGGACGGTCAGGGAGGGATGCCAATTCAAAAGTTCATCGGCCGCTGTGGCCGCGGACCGCTCCGCGCCACGAATCCGAAGGCGCGTCCCGTCCGCGCGCCGGAGGACGAAATCGATGCCGGCGGGCGGCCTGGTTCCGCAGCCCGGTGCAAAGCCCAAGAAATGGGAAAACCTCCCCAGTGGAGTTGGGATCAGGTTCCCAACAAAACAACCGGCGCGGCCGAAGAACAGCAACCGAAGCGGGAGGTCACCGCCGGGCAATCCGCTCCGCTCGGCCCCAAGAACCACTGCCGTCCCCCCGTCCTACCTCGATAAGACGGGCATTCCGGCACACCACCGCCACGAAGAGCAGCATCGCAGCAAAATCCACGACCGCGAGCGCACCCGCGACCCCTTCCCCGCCCATCTGTGCCAGGAAATCGATCATGCCGGTTTCCAAGCACGAACCTTGCCAACGGCCGGAGCGGGGAGACGGCTTTGGCAGCAGGGGGGCCGCAGCGCGGAGGGCGGGTGCGGGGTGCGGCAGCAGTTCTCACTTTGAGGTCAGGCCGGCATCCTGCCGTACCGCAGGTTCCAAACGAGTTCCAAACGCGCGGGCCGGACCTGGTCCGAGCGCCACCGGGACGAGGGACGCCTGCCGACTTGGAAGTCGGCGACACGGCAGGCTGGGCAGCCTAGGCTACGAAGGCGATCTTGCGCTCGTCGCGCAGATTTCCAAATCTGCCGTGTCGCAGGTTTCCCAACCTGCAGGCCGTGCGGGGTTTCGATGCGCCCAACACTTCCGCGGCCTGCCCCACTTCCGTCCAGTGCAGACTAAGGATGGCGGGGGCTGCGGCCTTCTTCCGCGCTACTTCGCCATCTCCTCCTGCATGATCTCCATCGCCTTGGGCATCAGGGCCTTGGCCTTGGTTTGCGCGAGGGCCAACGATTCGGGCAGGAGGCCGAGCGTCTTCGTGATGAACAGGCGCCCGGTATCGCTATCCAGCATTTTGGTGATCTTCTCCACCTCCGCCTCGGTAAAATGCTTCGCGTACAAACCGGCCATGTCCTCCTTGACCTTGTCCCAGCCGACCTCGGTGACCATCATCTCCTTGACGCGCGCGGTGCCCCGCTCGATTTTCGCCCGCTGGTCCTCGGGGAGGGAGTCGAGACTGCCCATCTTGGTGGCGCTCTCGAAGCCGGCGACGAGACTGGTCTCATATTGCTTCTGCAATTGGAGGATGCCGAAAAGTTTGTGAACCTTGGCGAGGTGCGCGGGAGTGGGCGCGGCCGCCTGGCAACACAAGGCAAGAACAAGGGCGAAACAGCCCAGGATTTGTTTCTTCATGTCAACCACAATGGGGTTGATTCGGGCTTTGGCAACAAATAAAGAGGCCATTTCCGTCATCCTCCGCCGTGGTTGACCAAGCCGGCGCCCAGCCCCCCGCACGGGGAACGTGGGGGGATCATCGCGGTTGGAGGGCGGAAACCCGGACCTCGATGGGATGGTCCAGGTCGAGCGTGTGCTGGAGGCGGTCCATCGTCTCGCCTGGGGCCCCCGGCAGCAGACCTCCATAGGTGACCAGGTGCCGGGCGGGCGGTGAGTTTTCGATGCCAACGCCGCCCGCCCCCGCCCCGGGGGCGATCACGTGGGAGGCCGCTGTTTCCGGAGTGACCAAGCCCAAAGCCAGGCCGGTGGCGTTGTATTTCATGCTCCAACAGACCGCGGAGGCTTTGACCTGCGCCGGCACGCCGTCCGCCTCCCGCCCCACGGGGCCGGTGCGCCCATCGGAAAAAAGCCAGGTGCCGGGAGTCGGGCCGTCGGCCGCGAAGTTCTTGGGGTCGTCAAAATCCCAATAAAGCCCGGAGGGCTCGCTCAGGAGCACCTCCACCCACCGGACGCCCGCGTACAACCGGATCCGCTGGCTGTGGCCCCAGGGATCGCTGCACTCATATTCCACGAGGGCCGGACCCTGAGCCTTGGCCTCAAGGCGGTAGGGAGCGTCGCGATGCGGGTTGATGTCGCCAAACCCGGCCCAGCCGCTCTCGCCGGGCATGGTCAAATCGCGATTTCCGAGCCCCTTCAGCTCCCAGCGATAGAGATGGGCGCCTTCGGGTCCGAGCAGGAGGCGGATCTGATCGTTTTCGATCCACTGCATGCCGTTGGTCCCGGGATGGGTGCCGACAGCGCCAGCCAGGCGCGGGGCTGGCTTGGCCAGCCCGAGATAGACATGGACCGCGGCCTCGGAGCCCTTGGGCAGTGGCCCCGGCAGAAACAGGATCAACCGGGCCTCGCCGCGCGTGCCCAGAGGTTCCAACTGGGCCGGAACCTCCACCCCGGGGTGGTCACCGGCCGCCCGGAAGGCGCGGACGGGCTGGTCACAAAGCCCCTGCGGCAGGGACAGCTCCACCTCCACTGGCAGATCGAAACGGTCGTTGGCGCCCGCGCCGATGTTCATCGCGAGACGGTGGGTGGCCGAGGGTTCCGCCCAGCCCAGATCGGCCACCGGACCGGCCGCCGCGCCCGGAAGCGGCCGCACGCGGCGGAAGATTGGCTCGGGGTGGGCCAGGCCGATCTCCTCAGCGGTGGGCAGAGGCCGGCCCTCGGCGGCACCCGCCCGGGCAACGGCCAGACGGCGCAGCAGCTCGTCAAATTCGGACACCGTGTTGGTGTAGCGGCGGAGCGTCCAGTCCAGCGCGTACGGCTTGCTTTCGGCGAGCCACAGCCGGCCGAATTCCCTCCCCATCGCTTCGTGGGCATCCCGGGTCCGGCGGATGATCTGCTCCACCGCCGTCAACTGCACCGCCCCATCCGCGGCAGAGGCGGCCCGGGCGTAAAGCTGTCCCGCCTCGAGGCCATCGAGCATCCGCTGGCCGATGAGTTCCATGCGGCGGGCGCCGAAAGTGAAGACCTCGAGCAGGTGCTGGTTGCAGACTGCCCCGGCCCGGCAGGCCTCGAGGGACGCCAAGGCCGGGCGCACCACGGCCAGCACATTCGTGGCCGCCGCCCGCGCGGCGGCGGGGTTGCCGTGGGGGACAAAATCCTTTTCCCAGAACCGCGAGTTGAACATGTCCTTCATCGCGGGCTGGCGGTGGGTCCGGGCCAACTGATCGACCGCCCGGCCGAACTGGCTGCCAGGCTCGCCAAAGAGCACGGCCCCGACGCGGCGGTTGAAGGAGGCAAACGGGGTCGCCGACGCGTTCCACGCGCACTCGGCAGCCCAGGCGTCGGCGTGCCACTTGACCGCTTTGAGCGCCTCGCCATCGTCCTCCCAGTCGGTGTCCAGCATGCCGATGGCGCCGTGCCGGGCGCCGTCGCGGATGAACTGCTCGATGTTGGCCGCCGCCACGCCGAAGTCGGGCAGGATCCGGTTCCAGTCGCTCACGCCCGGACAAACCAAGAACTCGAACCCGGCTTTGGCGAACGGGAGGATCTGCTCCTCGAAACTGGCCCGCGCATCGTACCCCCAGGTGAGCAGGAGGGTGTCTTTGGGCACCTCCGCCAGGTTGGCCGGATGCCGCAGGATGATGTCGCCCCACATCATCATCCGCTTCTGGTGCTTGTCCCGGAGCAGGTCATGAAGCCGCCGGAGATGGCGGACGTACACGCCGCCCACCCCAATCTGCGCGGCGAGGTCCCGGGACGGCCCCGCCCCCAAGCCGTCGGTTTCGTCGCAGCAGACGTTGAACCAGGGAAAGGGCAGGACCGCACAAGACTCGGAGTAGAGGTCGTCCAGCAGCCGGTAGGTCTCCTCGCGGACCGGTGTGAGCACGTCGGGCGTTTCGCGGAGGGCAGCATGCTGCGGGAGGGCCAGGATGCTCCCCATGTGGCCGAACGATTGCTGGGTTCCGAGAATGTCCACGTGCAGCGGCTTGGCAAACGCCACGAGCGCGCCCAGATCCCCGGCCGTCAGCGAACCATCCGCCGGGCCGATCTCCGAGTGTTTCCGGAAGGCAAACTGCGACTCCATGTAGTAGGTCATGAGGTTCAGCTTGAGATACGAGCCCAAGCCAGCCTCGAACTGCAACGTGTCGAGCGTGGAACTGGGACCCCGCGTCATATCATCCTGGAAGGCCCGCCAGCGCAGCGAGGGCCAGTCGCTGATCTTCAGGCACGGCAGTGCCTCGCCCGCGCGATTGGCACGGATGAGTTGGCAGAGGGTTTGCAGCCCGTGGAACAGCCCATCGGAACCGTTGGCGGCGCAGAGGATCTCATCGGCACGGACCTCCAAGACGTAGCCCTCCCCGGCTCCTTCCGCGGGCGGCTCCGGCCGAACGCCCGCTCCCGCGCCGACGCCCAGCCTGAACCCAGGGGTCGGGGAGGCGACCTGGTGAAGTTCCACCGCCCCCAAGCCGGCCCGCTTCAACTCCAGGTTCATCACCCGCTGAAAGGCGTCCGATCCGGGGTCGGAAACCTCCAGCACCAAGCCTGCGGCCAAAGCGCAAACGCCCCGCTCCAGTGTGACGATCTTGGGGAAAGGGACGAGGCGCAGATCCTCCGCAGTCGCGGGCCCGGCTCCTGCCTCCCCGGCCCGCATCAACCAACCAACAAGGAGCAACAGAGCCCAGGCAGGGTTGCGCGGGCATCGTGACACATGGTCCATGCGCCCACCATAGGCCGCTGCGGTCGACAAGTCGAGGTAGGCCCGGCCAGTGGCAGCATCGCTCATTTCGAAGTGGGGCAGGCATCCCGCGGTACCGCAGATTCCCCAACCAGTTCCCAACGCGCGGGCCGTGCGGGGTTTCGACGCGCCCAGCCCGTCCGCGGCCTGCCCGAACTCTTTTCGCTCCAACATCTGAACTGCCCGGCCGACGGGGAGGGGGGGGGTTGCGCACACGGGAGAGAGCTGACATATTTGTCAGCGTGAAGACGATTTCAAAACGGGAACTGGTTCGCAACCCCTCCTTGGCCTCCCATCTAAAGCCGGGGCAATCGTTGCGGTTGCAGGACGGCCGCGAACCACTGGTGTTGTCCCGCCCCAAGCGCACACGACTCACGGCAGATGAAATCCATGCCGAACTCGACCGGCTGTGTGAAGGCGCCCCGGTCCAGGACACCCAGGCAGCGCTGCGCGATCTACGTGAATGACCATCTACCCGGACACTTCCTTCCTGGTCTCCTGGCTGTACAAGCCGGACCCGCTCAACACCAAAGCGCGTGCTTGGTTTGCGAAGCACCAGTCGGCAGACATCCTCGTCTCCGATTGGGCCCGGCTCGAGACGGTCAACACGTTGCGTGACTTGCGGCTCCGACCGCACCCGCCCAAGGCGGAACTGATCGAGGGCTTGCGGCGCTACCTGGTGCGGCTCCTGCGTTCCGGTCCGTTTGAATTATCAGCGGTGGACTGGGATGAAGCGCTCCGAGACGCCCACCAGATCAGCGCATCCGCCGCAGGGAGGCTGAAGGCCCGCAGCGCGGACATCTTGCACGTCGCCATTCTCGAACAGGTCAACCCCGACCTTTTTGTCTCGGGTGATCAGGACCAGTTGGCGCTGGCGACCGCGCGGGGGTTCCGATCCGCGCGATTCTACTGACCCGCGATCAAACTCATCAGTGACTAATCGCTTGGGATGGAGACGATTGCGCCGCAGCTTTGTGGGGAGGACCAGGAACGCTCGTCCCACCGAAGCCTGCCTGTCCGCCGGCCTGTCCGCCGTAGCCGTGGCGGAGGCGGGGCCGAAGGGGGAAGCTCCCGCGCAAAAAGCTCAAGCAAGCGCGACCGATCCAAGTGAATGGTGAAGGTTTAGCTGCGATGCCTCAAGGGCCGGCAATCCTGCGATCCTCATTTTGGACCCCGGCCGGAGGCGCATGGGCAGGGGGAGGGTCTCAGCCAGAACCGCGTAGCTCGCCGAAGCGGTGCGGCAACGGCAACTCGACAAGCCCGCGGGCCCGGAATAGGCTTCGGGCATGATTACGGTGGAAGGGAACAAGGCCCTGCGCGCGGCGGATGGATGCCGTCCGGCAGATCGAGTGGCAACCACATGCTGACGCGGCTCCGAGTTTCGGGTTTCAAGAACCTGGTGGACGTCGATGTCCGGTTCGGTCCGTTCACCTGCGTCGCGGGAGCGAACGGCGTCGGGAAATCGAACCTATTCGACGCCATCCTCTTCCTCAGCGCCCTGACAGAGAAAACGCTCGCGGATGCCGCGCTCTCGGTGCGCGACGAGTCATGGCGGGGGGGGGACGTGGCGGGCATTTTCCACCGCATCCGCGACAAGCACGACCGGGAGATGCGCTTCGAGGCCGAGATGATCCTCCCAAAGGAAGGACTGGATGATCTCGGCCAACGGGTCGAGGCCTCGATCACGCTGGTGCGCTACTCGCTGCGCCTGGGGCTGCGGAGCCCAGGATCCCCACACCCGGACGCCAGTCCACTCGAGGTCCTCGAAGAAAAGCTCGAGCCAATGCGGCTCCGGGATGCGGGGCAGCACATCTTGTTCCCCGCGATCAAGGCCTGGCAGAACTCCGTGCTGGAGGGACGCCGCACTTCCGAGTTCATCACCACGGAGCCGAAGGACGATCAGCGGGTCGTCAGGCTGCACCGGGATGGCCGGTCGGGCGGCCTGCTGACCCGGCCGGTGTCCGCCCTGCCGCGCACCCTGCTGAGCACGGTGCAGTCGGGGGAGTACCCCACCGCCCTGCTCGTCCGGCGCGAGATGCAGTCGTGGCGGCTGTTGCAACTCGAAGGCTCGGCGCTGCGCAGGCCGGATGAACTGACTGCCCCGCCCCGCATGGGGCCGGACGGCTCACACCTCGCCGCTGCGCTGTACCACCTTGCCCGCCGGTCGGCCGCGAATGGCAGCGGCGAGGTCGACGAAGCGCGGTCCGCCGCCGTCTATGCCCAGTTGGCCAACCGCCTGGCGGGCTTGCTGGAAGATGTTCGCGAGGTGACGGTCAAGCGTGACGACGCCCGGGAATTGTTCACCTTGCTGGTGTCGTTCCGGGACGGGACGGTGCATCCGGCGCGTGATCTATCAGACGGGACCCTGCGTTTCCTGGCGCTCGCGGTCATGGAGTCCTACCGGGCATCCGGGGGGCTGCTCTGCCTGGAGGAGCCGGAGAATGGCGTCCATCCCGGGCGCGTGTCAGCCATGCTCGGCCTGCTGCAAGACTTGGCCGCCGATACCAGTGAACCGTGCGATGACGGGAACCCCCTCCGCCAGGTAATCGTGAACACGCACTCGCCGGTGGTGGTTCAGCAAGTGCCGGAAGACTCGTTGCTCATGGCGGAACTCGTCGAGGACGTGCAGCCGGCGGTGCCGCCGGAGCCTGCGGTCCGCTTCCGGAAGCTGGGGTTCAGTTGCCTCAAGGGCACGTGGCGCGACAAGAAGGTCCAGAACCCCCGCGTTTCCAGCATGGGGAGTTTGCTCGCTTACTCAACCCCTCCGCGTCCGAGCGCGAAGCAGCAGGACGTCGCGTCATGGACCGGCAGGACGCCCGACAGTACATGCTCACCCTGCCGGGCGCATGACCCCGCTGCGCTTCACTCTCCTGGCGGACGGGCCCAGCGATAGAATCCTGCTCCGTCCGCTGCGGTGGCTCCTCATCAACAACGGCGTCGCGCGGCCGATTGAGGGGGGTCTTGCCGGACTCTGGCGCTTGCCCGAGCCCCCGGGAGGCTTGGAAGACCGAATCCAGAGGGCTCTCGATTTGCACCCGTGCGACCTTCTCTTCATCCATCGGGACGCCGAGCGCCACTCCCGCGAGAGCCGGGCAGCGGAAATCCGCGAGGCGACCCGACGGGTCTCCTCGGGCTTCGACGCTGTAAATCCACCCGTGGTGAACCGTCCGCGCGGCGGATCCGGTTACGAAAGAAGGGGGGATGGGCGTTAACGTTAGAGGGGCTCCTGGGTGGCAGCCCCCACGACACCAGCCCGAAGCGCTTCCAGCTGGTCCTGTGCGAGGCGAGGCAGGGGGGGCCGGAACCGACGGAGCCAGCCAAGGCCGCGTGGACGGATGGAGCAGCTATGCCGTTTTCCATACAACAGCACAATATACGAAATTCCGTATATTGGCGCGATATGCCATAAATCGTATATTCTGGGGATGCACGATCTGGTGCGTGATCCCAAACAGCTTGGCAATGTGCTTCGCACCGCGCGCAAACGCCAGGGGCTCAGCCAGACCGCCTTGGCGCTGCGGGTCATTCTGCGCCAGGCGGACATCTCAAAGATCGAGAACGGCTACTCTCCCACCAAGCTCCGGAATCTCCTCGCGATCCTGGCGCCGCTGGATCTGGAAATGCGGGTTGCCGCCAGATCCAAAGAAAGTTGGATTGGCCAGGAGTAGCGCCCCATGCTGAGGCCTCGTAACAGTGCCCCCTTGCAGGTCGGGTCCGGCGAAGCGGCGCGGCGCTTGCGGAGCGGGACTTGGGATTTGAGATCGCCCGTCGCGCGTGCTAGTTTGCCCGCTTTACAATGGCCATTGTCAAACCTTTTGCCGCCCTGCGGCCCAAACCGGAACTGGCGGCGCGGATTTGCGAGCTGCCCTATGACGTCATGTCCTCGGACGAAGCCCGCCGCCTCGCGGTCGGCAACCCGTTGAGCTTCCTGCGGGTCTCAAAACCTGAAATCGACCTCGCCCCCGGCGTGGACGTCCATTCCCCGGAGGTCTATGCGAAAGGCAGGGAGAACTTCGACCGGCTGATCGCGGAGGGTTCTTTGCGGCGCGACGCGGGCCCCCGTTTCCACCTCTACCGGCAGATCATGGGCACGCACAGCCAGATCGGCTTGGTGGCCGGGGCGAGCTGCGAGGAGTACCTGGCGGGCGCGATCAAGAAGCACGAGTTCACGCGGCCGGACAAGGAGGACGACCGCGTGCGACACATCGAGGCGCTCGGAGCGCAGACAGGGCCCGCCTTCCTGGTTTACCGCGCGCGGCCCTCGTTCGACGCGTTCGTGGCCCGCAAAACGGCGCCTCCGCCGGAAACCGACTTCACCGCCGCGGACGGCGTGCGGCACAGCGGCTGGGTGCTGGACGACCCTGCTGACATCGCCTTCGTGCAGGCCGAATTCGCGGCTGTCCCGGCCCTTTACATCGCCGACGGCCACCATCGCAGCGCCGCAGCCGGCCGCGTCTATCAAGCGCGCCGGGCCGCCCCCGGTGGCGCCGGGGCCGCCGATGCCTTCCTGAGCGTCATCTTCCCGCACGACCAGGTGCGGATCCTGCCCTACAACCGCGTGCTCAAAGACCTGAACGGACTGACGCCCGCGGCGCTGCTCGAGCGGCTGGCAACCGTCTGCCAGATCGGACCCGCGACGGCCCCCCAACCCGGCGGACCGCTGGAGATGACCTTGTTCCTTGAGGGGACCTGGCACGGGCTCCGGTTCCACCCAGAACCCGCGGAGGCTGCCGACCCCGCCGGACAACTGGATGTGGCGCTGCTGCAAAGCCGGATTCTGGCCCCGATTTTCGGCGTCACCGACCCGCGCACCAGCCAGCGGATCAACTTCATCGGCGGCATCCGGGGCACCGCGGAGTTGGAACGGCTGGTGAGGGAAGGCGAATACGCCTGTGCCTTCGCGATGCACCCGACCGGCATCGGGCAGCTCATGGCCATCGCGGACGCGGGCGGCATCATGCCGCCCAAGAGCACGTGGTTCGAGCCGAAGCTCCGCGACGCGATGTACTGCCGCCTGGCGGGTTGATCACCGGCGGCACACCCCCAAGAGAAAGGCCCGGCGCTCACGAGGAGCGCCGGGCCCGGGCGGCCAAACCGTCGGGGGACCGGATCAGGTGGCTGCGGGAGCCGGGGCCGCCGGAGCAGCGGGAGCCGCCCCCGCGGGCGCGATCTGGATTTCCTCGATCTTGGCGTTCGATTCGAGGAACGCGACGACCTTCTCGTTCATGACCTGGTCCACGATGGCACCCCAGCCCTCGCGCTTCTCGATGTCCTTGATGAGCTTGTCAACGGGGACTTGGCTGGACTGCGCCAGATAACTCACATAGCGGCCCACCTCTTCGCGCTCGACCTTGATCTCCTCCCGCTGGGCGATCTTGCGGAAGATGAAGTTCGACCGGACGCGCTCCTTCGCCGCCTGGCTGGCCGACTCCAGGATCTTGTCCTTCTGCTCCTCGATGGCCTCCTTGGGAACCCCCTTCTTGGCGCCGTTCTGGACCATGTCCTGCACAATGCGCTTGGTCTCCGCTTCGAGGGTGGATTCGGGAACGTCGAACTGGAGGCGCTTGAGCAACTCGCCCACGACCTGGTTCCGGATGGAGCGGCTGCGGGCGAAAACAAGCTCGTTTTCGAGGTCCTTGCGCACGCCTTCGCGGAGCACCGTGAGGTCTGCGGCACCGTAGGACTTGGCCAACTCCTCGTCGAGGGCGGGCAGGACCTTCTCCTTCACCTCGACCACCTCGACCTGGTAAACGCCCCGCTTGCCAGCGAGTTGCGGGGTCACAAAGTCGGCCGGAAAGTCGACGGTGACAGTCCGCTTCTCGCCCGCCTTGGCGGTCTGGAGCTGTTCGCCGAACCCGGGGATGAACCCGGTCCCGCCAACCTCCACCCAGAAGTTCTTCTGGGCAGTCAAACCGCGGGCGGTCGGCGCGAGCTGGACGATGGGCTTGTCCTCGCAGGTTCCCTCATAGTTCACCACCGCCATGTCCCCGAGCTGGGCGGGACGATCCACGGTGACGTGCTTCACCTGGCGCTCGCGCAGGGCCTGGAGCGCCTGCTCGACATCCGCGTCGGTCACCGTCCGCACCGGGATCTGGGCCGGCAGCCCTTTGTACTCGGGAAGCTCGAACTGGGGGGCGGTCTCCACCGTGGCGGCGTAGTGGAGCGGCTGCCCGGCTCCGAACTGGATCTCAGCGACGTCCGGGCGGGTGACCAGCTCGAGCTTGTGCTCCTTGAGCACTTCCTGGAGGGACTCGGAAATGAGTCGGTTTTGGGCCTCCGACGCGATCTCCTTCTCGTAGAGGCGGGAGATCATGGACGGAGGGACCTTCCCGGGCCGGAACCCGGGCAAATTGGCTTTGCGCTGAAACAGCCGGCTCTGCGCGGCCAGCGTCTCATCAACTTTCCCGGCCTCGACCTCCACGCGCACGAGTTTCTTGCATGCGCTCAAGTTCTCTACCGTTACATTCACAAGCAAACCTTTCCATTGTTGACCAGCGCTGGCTGCCCAGCCCCCACCGGCCCCGTCTTGGGACGGCGAGTCGGTAACTTTAGGAGGACGGCCATTCCCCGTCAAGCTTGGGAACAAGTCGGTCAAGTCCTGATTCTCGTTGCGAGCTTCCGTTGGGGGCTGGTTAAAAGGTCCCGACCTGATTCACAACGGGACCGTCCTCGTCCGTGGGGACGGGGTGGGGACGTCTCTCGTCCCCACGTGCTCTTCTGGGGTTGCCGAGGAACAAAACTACGCATTCGCCGCGTTCGAAGCGTGACCCCGCCCGCGGCCTGGCTGGGGACAAGACGTCCCCGCCCCGATACTGCGGCGGGACGGCGATCCGTGGGGTGCCCGCCTCACTTCGCCAAGCGCGCGTCCACCATCTCGCACAGTACGTGGAGCAGCAGTTTCTGCGCCTCCTGGATTCGGGCGGTGTTGTTCCCCGGCGCGATGAACTCGAGGGTGGCCAGGCCCTTGGTGAACCCGCCGTCGCGCCCGAGGAACGCGATGCTCCGGATCGAGTGGCGTCCGGCCTCCTCGATCGCCCGCACCACGTTGCGCGACTTCCCGCTCGAGGTGAAGGCGATCAACAGATCCCCCGGACGGCCCAGCCCCCAGATCTGGCGGGCGAAGATCTCGTCCGCGTGGTAGTCATTGCACACCGCCGTCATGTACTCACCATTGGCCGGGAGGGAAACGGCCGGGTAGGGCCGGCGGTCAGTGCAGAAGCGGCACATGAACTCGGTGGCCATGTGGGTGGCGTCGGACGCGCTCCCGCCGTTGCCGCAGATCAGCAGCTTGCCGCCCGCGTTCAGGCACTCGAGCACCATTTCGGCCGCCCGGGCCATGGGCGCCTCGAACACCGCCAGCGCGCTCGTCGTGGCAACCGAATCCGCCATCGCTTGTTCCAAACAGGTCATGCCCCATTCTAGCCACACCGCGCCCGGCTGGCAAAACCATAACGCCGCACCCCGCGCCCGGCTTTAGAGTTTTACCGGGGAGCGCCCGCGGTGTAAACTGGCCACCTCGTGGCCTTGACACTCAATGACGTCCTCCCCCGTGAAGAGAACCCGGGGAACGACCTGCTCCTCGGACGCTTTCTCGAATACCTCGAGGGCAAGCGTCTGACGCTCTACCCCGCGCAGGAGACGGCCATCCTTGAGCTGTTCGAGGAAAGGAACGTGATCCTGAACACTCCCACCGGCTCGGGCAAGTCGCTGGTGGCGGCCGCGCTGCATTTCCAATCGCTGGCCCGGCGGCGCCGGTCGATCTATACCTGCCCGATCAAGGCGCTGGTGAACGAAAAGTGGCTGGCGCTCTGCCACGAGTTCGGGCCCGCGAACGTCGGGTTGAGCACCGGGGACGCCTCGGTCAACCGCGACGCCCCGATCCTCTGCTGCACCGCCGAGATCCTCGCCAACATCGCGCTCCGCGAGGGATCCCGGGCCGACGTGGGTGATGTCGTGATGGACGAGTTCCATTATTACGCGGACCGCGAGCGCGGCGTGGCCTGGCAGGTGCCCCTGCTCTCGCTGCCCCAGACCCGCTTCCTGCTCATGTCCGCCACCCTCGGCGACACCACTTTCTTCGAGCAGGAGCTGACCAAGCTCACGGGGCGCGAGACGGTGACGGTCTCCTCGCGCGACCGCCCGGTGCCCCTCGAGCACGCCTACTCGGAACTGCCGCTGGCCGCGACGCTGGAGAGCCTCGTCAGCCAGGGCCGCGTGCCGGTGTACGTGGTCCACTTCACCCAGGCCGAGGCGGCCGGGAGCGCGCAGGACTTCACCAGCATCAACTTCTGCACCCGCGAGGAGAAGGCGGCCATCGGCAACGCCATCGAGGGGTTCAAGTTCAGCAGCCCGTATGGCCCCGAAATCAAGCGGTGGCTCAAGCACGGCATCGGCCTGCACCATGCCGGCCTCCTGCCCAAGTACCGAATCCTGATCGAACAACTCGCCCAGAAAGGGCTCCTGAAGATCATCTGCGGCACGGACACGCTCGGCGTGGGCATCAATGTCCCGATCCGGACGGTGCTCTTCACCCGGCTGTGCAAGTTCGACGGCGAAAAGACCGGCATCCTGAGCGCGCGCGATTTTCACCAGATCGGCGGCCGCGCCGGGCGGAAGGGATATGACGACCGCGGGTGGGTGGTCGCGCAGGCGCCCGAGCACGTCATCGACAACCTCAAGCTCGAGGGGAAAGCCGCGGGCGGCAGGAAGGTGGTCAAGCGCAAGCCGCCGGAAAAGAACTTCGTCAACTGGGACAAGAACACCTTCCTCCGGCTGATTTCCGCCCAACCGGAGCGCCTCACCTCCCGTTTCCAGGTCACCCACGGCATGCTGCTCAACGTCCTCAGCCGCGAGAGCGACGGTTGCCGCGCCATGCAGAGCCTGATCTCGCGCAGCCACGAGACGCCGAAGGCGAAGCGGGGCCACATCCGCCGCGGCTGGCAGTTGTTCCGCTCGCTGCTGGACCGCGGAGTCGTCGAGTTGATCCCCCGGACCGCGGCCGGCGCCTACCTGCGGGTGAACATTGATCTCCAGGAGGATTTCTCGATGGATCAGACGCTCTCGCTCTACCTGCTGGAGACGATCCCGCTGGTCGACCGCGAAGGGCCCGATTACGCGCTGATCCTGCTCTCGCTGGTGGAGGCGATCCTGGAGAATCCCGAGGCCATCCTCCGCCGGCAACTCGACAAGCTGAAGGGCCAGAAGGTCATGGAGATGAAAATGGCCGGCATCGAATACGACCAGCGGATGGAGGAACTGGAAAAGCTCGAACACCCCAAACCGGAGCGGGAATTCATCTACTCGACCTTCAACGCCTTCGCGGCCCGCCATCCGTGGGTCGGCCAGGAGAACATCCGGCCGAAATCGATCGCCCGCGAGATGTTCGAGACCTTCCGCTCCTTCTCGGATTACATCCGCGACTATGAACTGCAGCGCTCCGAGGGACTGCTCCTCCGCCACCTGAACAGCGTGTTCAAGGTCCTCGCCCAGACCGTCCCGGATAACTCCAAGACCGACGCCGTCCGCGAGATGGAGGTCTATCTGGGCACGCTGATCCGGCAGGTGGATTCGAGCCTGCTCGACGAGTGGGAAAAGATGCGCAACCCCGCCTACCAGCGGGCGGAGGAGAAGGAGGCCCGTCCGCCCGGCGCGGAGGCCGCGAAGGCGGACATCACCCGCGACACCAAGGCGTTCACCAGCGCGATCCGCCAGCGGATCTTCAGCTTCCTTCGCGGCCTGATAAACGGCGAGTTCGAGGAGGCCATCACTCACCTTGGTTCGCCCGCCGATCCCGAGGGCCGCCCGTGGACGCCGGAGCGGCTCACGCAGGCGCTCGAGGCCTACCACACCGATCACCAGCGAATCTGCCTGGAACCCGAGGCGCGCAACATCCGTCACACGTACCTGATCCCCTCCGAGGACAAACGGTCCTGGCGGGTCCAGCAAATGCTCGTCGATCCGGAAGGTCACAACGACTGGGTGGCCGAATTCGAGGTGGACCTCGCCGCGTCCCGGGCCGCCGGGGAACCGGTGATGATGCTGGTCCGCATCGAGGGCCTCGCCGGTGGCGACCAGGCGACCAACCCGCTCCCATGACCTCCCTCGCCCCCATCCGCAGCCTGTACGTCCACGTGCCGTTTTGCGCGCAAAAATGCAATTATTGCGCGTTCTACTCCGAGGCATCCAACGGCGAGGTGATGAACCGTTACGTGGCGGCCCTGATCCGCGAGTTGGAGATGATCGCCGCGGACTGCGCGCCCGAGACCATTTTCTTCGGCGGGGGCACGCCGACGCTGCTCACCATCCCCCAGTGGGAACGAATTCTCGCGGCGATGGACCGCCTCGGACTCGGGGGCGCGGCCGAATGGACGGTCGAGGCCAACCCGGCGACACTCTCCCTCGACAAGGCGCGCCTGCTGCGCTCCGGGGGCGTGAACCGCGTCTCGATGGGGGTCCAGTCGTTGGATGAGTCACTGCTCGACCGCCTGGGCCGGATCCACTCGCGCGAGATGGTGTTCAAGTCCTTCGACATCCTCCGGCGCGCCGGGTTTGATAACCTGAACCTGGACCTGATGTTCGCCATCCCCGGCCAAACGCTGGCAGTGTGGCGGAGCACCCTGGCCGAGGCCATCGCACTCGGCAGCGAGCACCTCTCGAGCTACGAGGTCATTTACGAGGACGACACCCCGCTCTACGCCGATCTCAAGGCGGGGAAGGTGTCGGAAAACGAGGATCTGGCCTGCCTGATGTACGAGGAACTGGTGGCGCACGCCGCCGGCGCAGGGTTCCGCCAATATGAGATCGCCAACTTCGCACGGGATGCGGCCGGGCCGCCGCCCGTGGACCGCGCCTGCCGCCACAACCTGAACTATTGGCGCGGGGAATCGTTCCACGCCGTGGGGCCGAGCGCCACCGGCTATGTGCGCGGTGTCCGCTCGAAGCACTGGTCAAACACCATCCAGTATTGCGAGGCGATCGAGCGGGGGGAGCGGGGGGAGCGGGGGATTGAATCGAGCGAAGAACTCGCGCCGCTGGCCCGGGCGGGGGAGACGGCGGCGTTTGGACTCCGCATGGTGGCGGGGTTGCCGTTCGAGGAATTCCGGGCCGTCACCGGCCACGATCTCCGGCAGGAGTGGGCGGCCGACATGAGCACCCTGGAGCGCGAAGGACTCGGCCGGGTGCTGCCCGATCGCTTCCAACTGACGCCCAAGGGGCTCCGCTTCGCCGACACGGCCGCGCAGCATTTTCTGCGCTGAGCCCGTCCGGGTCAGGCCGCCGCGGTCGACGGCTTGGCAAACCCCCGGACCACGAGCACCGCGGTGGCGAGCAGGAGCACGGTACAGGCGAGGTAAGGAACCTCGGCCCGCCACTCCAGCAGGCTGTTGGCGAAGATGGGGCCGAAAATCCGCGCCAGGCTGCCCGCGCCCTGCGCCACGCCCAGATTCGCCCCCTGCTCCCGCGCGGAGGTCAGGTTCGAGAGCAAGCCGAACAGCGGCGCCCGGGTGAGGCTGGAGCCCACCGACAACAGGGCCAGCGCCCCCAGGAGCGCCACCCAGGAACGGCCCTCGGGGTGGAAAAGAACCTTGAACGTCAGCGGGGCGGTCCCGCCGATGAAGGGAAGGAGCGCCAGGCTGACGCCGGTGAGAACCAGGCTGATGACAATGAGGTTGGGCTCGCCAAACTTCTTCACCAAGCGGCCAATCGCCCCCCCTTGGACAAAGGAGCCGATTAGTCCGCAGAACACGAACAGGTAGGCCGCCACACTCGAGGCGGCGACCTTGTCCTTGTCGATCCCGAGGTGAAAATGGTCGCCCACCATGAGCGCCAGCGTGCTCTCGAAGCAACTAAAGCAGAACGTCGCCAGGAAGAACACGACCACCAGGAGGCCGATCTTCGGCTGCCGGAGAGTGTGTGCCCATTGGTCGAGGTGCGGCCGGGACGGCACGTGCTCGGAGGAGGGCTGCAAGCTCTCGGGGAGGATCGCCCAGGCGAGCACGAAATTCGCGGCGCACAGGCCGGCGGCTATCCATCCCGGCCCCGTGGCACCGAGGTATTTCAGGCCGAGCCCGCCAATCGCCGGACCGAAAATGAACCCGAACCCGAAGGCCATGCCGATCAGGCCCATCCGCTTGGAGCGAATCTCGGGGGGTGAGATGTCCGCGATATAAGCCTGCGCCACGGTGATGTTGCCGCCGAACGCCCCGGCCAGCAGGCGCGAGCCAACCATCAACCCGACCGCCGCCAGCGGCGCTTGCATGCCTGAGCTAATCGCGAAGAGCACATACGAACCGGCCGCACCCGCAGTGCTGATCAGCAGAATTGGCCGCCGCCCGCGCCGGTCCGACAGCCGGCCCCAAATTGGCGAGGCGATGAACTGCATCGCCGAGAAACTGGCGATGATCACCCCCACCAGGATCCCCTGCGCCCACGGCACGGAGACGCAGGCCGGCGCCAGGTTCTTGCTGAACGTCGGCACCATCGGGACAACGATGCCGAACCCCACCAAGTCGATGAAGACGGTGAGAAAGATGACCAACAGGGACGGCTTTCTCATAGGCCGCCGTATCCCCCGCACCGGGCCATCCCGGTCTGACTCAGAATTAACATAGGCAAGAATCTAGTGGGGGTTTGCGATCCGTCAAGGGTACGGCAACGGGGGAACCGACCTCGCCCGGGGAAACGACCCCGCAACCGGGCAGCCAGCGAGTGCCCCACGCTCACCCCACCGGCTCCGCGATCAGGTCGTAATCCGTGTGCCCGACCACCCTGACCGTGGCGAAGTCTCCCTTGGGGACCTGGCCCCGGACGAACACCCGGCCGTCGATATCCGGCGCGTCGGCCTCGCCACGGGCCACCAGGTAGCGCCCGTCGAGCTGATCCAGATGGGCGTCGGTCTCGCGGATCAGCCCATGCTCCCACGAACTGACCCGCGCCGCTTTCAGCGCCTTGGCGCTCGCCTCGCCCTCGATCAACACCCGCAATTCACGCCCCACGAACGCCTCCGCCACCCCCACCGCCACCTCATGCTGGGCCGCCATGGCGAGTTCCCGGCGCTTCTGCCGGGTCTTCTCGGGCACCTGGGCCGTCATGGCGCCGGCGCGCGTCCCGTCCTCCTGCGAGTAGGAAAACACGCCCAGCCGTTCAAACCGCGTCGCCCGGATGAAATCGAGCAGGGACTCGAAATGCGCCGCCGTCTCGCCGGGGAATCCGACGATGAAGGTGGTCCGCAACGCGATGCCGGGCACCCCCGCGCGGATCCGCGCCAGCAGATCTACGATGTACTCCCGCGAGGTCTCCCGGCGCATCCGCTCCAGCATGCCGGGATGGATGTGTTGCAGCGGGATGTCGACGTAGCGGGCCACCTTGGGGCATTCGGCGATGGTGCGGATCAGGTCATCCGTCCAGTGCGCCGGATGGGTGTAGAGCAGCCGAATCCAGAAATCGCCCGGCAGATCGTTCAGTTCGCGCAACAACGTGCTGATGGTCGAGGCCGCCGCGGGCAGCGCCTTCACCGCCGCGCCGAACCGCTCGGGCGACGCAATCGCGCGGGTGTGGTCGGGGCGCAGGTCGAGTCCGTAGTAGGTTGAGTCCTGTGAGATCAAGTTGATCTCCCGCACGCCGTCCTCGATCAAACCCCGCGCCTCCGCCACGACGTCCGCCTGCGGCCGACTCCGGTGCGACCCGCGCATTCGCGGGATAATGCAGAAGCTGCACGGGTGGTTGCACCCCTCGGCGATCTTCAGGTACGCGAAATGCCGCGGCGTCAGCCGCACGCGGGGGGTGGAAAAGTCGGGCACGTATTGCGGCCGCAGGCTCACGTCCACGATGGGCCCCGGCAGCGGGGCGGGCAACACGGATTTCGCCGTCGGGCCCGCGGCTTTCTTCCGCGCCGGGCGGGGCGGCTCGAGGCCGCGGGCGGCCCGCCGGGCCAGCGCCTTCCGCACGACCTCGCCAATGCCGGTCACCTGATCGATCCCCATGAAAGCGTCCACCTCGGGCAGCAGCGCCGGGAGGTCGTCACGAAAACGCTGCGGCAGGCACCCGGCAACCACCAGCGCCTGGCCGCGGTTGCGCGCCGCCCGCACCTCGGAGGCCTCCAGGATCGTGTCGACGCTCTCCTCCTGCGCGGAGTCGATAAACGAGCAGGTGTTGACCACCACCACGTCGGCCGCCGCGGCGTCGTTGGTGATCTCGACCCCGTCGCGCAGCAAGGCGCCGAGCATGATCTCCGAGTCGACCAGGTTCTTGGCGCAGCCCAGCGAGATCATGCCCACCTTCAAGGGGCGGTCTTTGGATTCTTGTTTCATCAAAGGGACGCCACTTTACGCCATGCCTGCGGCCGCGGCAACTTCCGCGGCGCGCCCCGGTCCGTAGCGCAGATTTCCAAATCTGCTGTGTCGCAGGTTTCCCAACCTGCGGACCGCCCGAAAACCCCTGGCGTCCGCCACATCCTTGGCGCTCGACCAGACCGGCGCTGCCAGCCCTCGCACGGCCTGCCGACTTGGAAGTCGGCGACACAGCAGATTTCCCAACCTGCGCGCCGTCCAGAAACCCCTCGCGTCCGGCACGTCTTGCGCGCTCGACCAGACCGGCGCTGCCAGCCCTCGCACGGCCTGCCGACTTGGAAGTCGGCGACACAGCAGACTTGGAAGTCTGCGCTACAGGCGCGCGGATCCCTCCGGCCGTAGCGCAGATTTCCAAATCTGCTGTGTCGCAGGTTTCCCAACCTGCGGACCGCCCGAAAACCCCTGGCGTCCGCCACATCCTTGGCGCTCGACCAGACCGGCGCTGGCGGCCTTCGGACGGCCTGCCGACTTGGAAGTCTGCGCTACAGGCGCGCGGACCCCTCCGGCCGTAGCGCAGATTTCCAAATCTGCTGTGTCGCAGGTTTCCCAACCTGCGGACCGCCCGAAAACCCCTGGCGTCCGCCACATCCTTGGCGCTCGACCAGACCG
>Ga0182030_10006967_pt1 | contig 23675 bp, 17 predicted proteins | sample 812S3MmetaG_FD_121299 | JGI IMG/M metagenome (GOLD analysis project Ga0182030, IMG submission 121299) | Permafrost microbial communities from Stordalen Mire, Sweden - 812S3M metaG (Illumina Assembly) | ecosystem: Environmental > Terrestrial > Soil > Wetlands > Permafrost | place: Sweden...
ATCACGTGTCGGGGTAATTTACTGATTTAATGATGAAATACAGCTACGGGCTAGGATTTCTAGAACTGCATTATCGGTTTCCTAAACCTGGGGTCAGGGGTTCGATTCCCTTCCGGGACGCCATTACTTTTCGGCCGTATTGATCTCATTGCGCAATTCTCCAGAATTCCCTCACCTTAGGATCAGGTGAGGGGATAGGGCGTTCACTTTCTGCCCCCGCGCTCAAGCTTCGTCATGCCGGTTCCCGCCATCCGAGCGCGATCAGCGGCCTTCGTGTAGAGGGCGGGCATCTGGTCCGAAGTCCATCCGAACATGGCGCGCAATTCGACGACCCCTGGAGCCGGCGAGGCTTCGATCGCTCGCGCCTTCTCATCCTCCGACCAGCGCCGTCGGCCTCCACCGCCAGCGACGACCTCAATCCGACGCCCCGCGGCAGCCTTAAGCTCAAGCTCACCATCAAGTCTGGACACAAGCCGATCCCCAAATCACGGGCTCAGCATCGTTCACCGCAGCGCCAAACTGAAGGTGGGGTCAAAACAGCGGTTACCTCTGACCCACTCGTGGTGAATTTGCTCAAGGTGTTGGGACGCCGATCGGCGTCCGACCCCGCCGCCTATGCACAGGTCCTCGCTAGCCACTCGCGGGCGCCAAAGCGGCCTACCGCTTCCGAGAATCCAGTTCCGCGGTAAGGCGAATCATTCCGCTCAGCGATTCGCCTGGGGCCAGCCGGCGCAGACCGCCGCCATCCGGCAAATTGTGGGCGTTGGCGCTGTGGCTCATCGGCTCGAAAGCAAAGAACTCGTAATTGTATCCGGCTTCGAATTTCGGGTCCGAGACGAACAAGAAATAGCGCCCAAAGAGTCCGTCGGCTTCGAGTTTTAGGCGCGCCCGTCGGTCGGGCCACGCGATCTCGCAGGCCCCGTTCCAACCCTCGAAGCCATGGTTCACCCAACGGCGCGGCAGCTCGCGCGCACTGGTAAAATCAAGGTCGGCTGGAATGGGCGCCCGCTCTGTCGGCAGCCAATCGGCGCCTTCGAGCCAAAGCGCGGAGGCGGGCGCTCGCAGCGTCGTGCTGGCGGTCAGGGGAAAGTAGGGATGCCAGCCTAGGCCGAAAGGCAGCGCCTTGGCGCCCCGATTCACAACCTCAAGACTGAGCGTGAGGGTAGAACCGTCGAGGGCGAAGCTTTGCGCAGCTTCGTAGCTGTACGGCGTTCCGGCGTCGTCGTGGCGCATGACCATTCGCGCTCGGCTGTGCGCGCGCTCCGCCACCCGCCATTCGGTCGTCCAGCCGTCGCCGTGCAGGTAGTGTTCGTCCCAGTCCATGTTCGGCGCCAGCGCGTAGGTTACCCCCTCATACGCAAAGCGATTGCCGCCAACTCTGTTGCCGAACGGCACGAGCGGAAAACAGGCGGACTGCGCTGCAACCCCGACGGCCGTGGCCGCCGGCGCGCGCATCAGCGGAATTCCGCCGCTCTCGCCCTTGGCGAAGAAGCGCCAAATCGCGGCCCCATCCGTGCTGACTTGCAGTTCAAGCCATTCGTTCTCAAGATTGAAGACGCTCATGCTCTGCGCGCCCATTCCATTGTCGTGCGTTTCGCCGCTTTCCGGCGGCTGAGTGGGCAAGAAGACACGGACAGGCTAGCGCATTCACCGAGACCCGATCTCGCCGAGCAGATCGGCCGCGGCCGCGTGGTTCGGGTCTTCCCGAAGCACCTGCTCCAGCCAGTCGCGAGCCTGCCCCGCGTCGCCCAACATGAGGCTCGCCTGGGCGAGCATAAAGCGGGCGTTGCGCTCCTGGCTTTTCTGGAGATCCTGTTCAAACAGCAACATTGTCGGCAAAGACGTGGCGAAGTAGTCAATTTTCGCGGGCGTTGTGAGGAGAGCCTCGGCATACTCGCTGAGCCCCTTCATCATCGCCGCCGCTTCCTCCTTCCGTTCGAGGCGCTCCAGCGCCCGCGCAGAGTAGTAGGCCATCTCCGAATAGACGCGGGCGCGCATGCCCTGGAAGTCGCCACGGAACTCGCCCGCGAGCGTCCAGTGACGCCGCGCCGCGGCGTCGTTCGCGGCCGCCGCGAAGGCGCAGCCGAGCCAGTAATGGACATCGCTCTGGTTTGCGAGCAGGTGCTTGGCTTCGCCAAAAGTTTCGGGGACGTCGAGCGCCGCTTCAAAATGCGGGCGCGCTTGCGCCGGACGGCCAGCGGCCAGCTCCCGCCGCCCGAGCGCGAGCCGAGTGCGGACATATTGTCCAAGCGCCATACCCTCGCCGCCCTCCCAGGGCTGAAAGCGGCGGCGGGTCAGGACCTCCAGCGCCTCGTCGTGAGCGCCGAGTTGGTTCAGCAGCGCGCAAAACTCGACTGTGAGATCGTCGCGCTGATCGACGAGGACTCGGCGCTTGCGCAACTCAGCCAATCGATCGGTGGGAAGGCGGCCGAGTCGTCGCCAGAGCTGATCGCGTTCATAGAGCAGTCGCGCGTCGCCGGGCGCGGCTGCAAACGCTCTCTCGTAACAGTCCGCCGCCTCGATCGGATCCTTGCGCACGTTGAAGGCGCCAATGCCGAGATTGCGCCAAACGATCGAAAACGTAGGGTCGAGCCGGGTCGAACTTCGCCAGCAGACGAGCGCCTCATCATAACGCTGACGGTCATAGAGAAGATTGCCGAGGTAGTATGGCGCCTTCGGATCGTCATGATCGGCGGCGATCGCTCCCTGCAAAATGGCGATCTCCTCGAGCCGCGCCGGAAAGCAGTAGTCGGGGTTCGCGGCGCGCGCCTTTCCGCCGTGTATCTGTGCGGTCGCCTCGTCGCCCACCTGTCTGGCGAAGTGCGCCATGTAATAATGAATGAGAGGCGCGGCGCCGGAGAGGGGCTCGCCAACGGCGCCTTCCAGCGCGTTCAAAGCTTCGCGGCACAAGCCGGCCCGCGCGAAATCCAGAGCGAGGTCGAGACGACTCTGGCCTCCGCTCGCGAGAACGCCGCTGTGGAGATATCGGGCCCAATGATCGAGCGGATCGAGCGCCAGCGTCTCTCGCAACAGGGTCGAGGCGGCTTCCTCCCGGCCGAGGCGCCGCAGCACGATCGCCTTGAGATTTCGGGCGCGGAGGTTGTCCGAACCTCGGCGCAAGCTCATGTCGAGGTGGTCGAGCGCATTCGACCAATCGCTTCGCCCGCAATCGATCTCGGCCAAGGCATGATATCCGGGTCCGCTCCAGGCGGCGTTCCATGTCGCTTTGTAGAAAGCCGCGTAGGCTTCGTCGTCGCGCCCGAGGTAGCGCAGACTCAGGCCAAGATTGTAGAGCGCCTCGCCGTCGTAGGGATTGGGATTTCGCCTAAGTAGACGTTGCAGCGCGCGGCGAAAATGAGACTCCGCCAGAGCAAATTCCCCGCGGCGGAGGCGCCACAGCCCCAGCGCGTTGTTGCAGCGGCTGTCCAGCGGGTCCCGCCTCAGCGCTTCCTGCCAATAGTCATCCGGCGCCCGCGTCGCGTGGCGGTACTGCTCGATGTGCAGGCCGGTGACGTAGAGCTCGTCGGCGCTCGCAATCTCGGTAGGCGGAGGCGGCTCGGTCGCCGCCTCGGGTGCTGTGGCGCTCTGCGGCTGAGGGCGATAAGCGATCACCTCGTTCCCCGTCGCGTCGCAGACGCAAAGGAACAGATCCGCGCTGGCGACGCCGGCAGGCAACGCGAGCGTCTCGGCAAAGGGCGTTTTCGGGTGGAGCGATCGCTCCCATCGCCCAAGATTGCGGCCGCCCGCCGCCAAAATGATCGTGGCGTCGACAAGCGGAGTCGGGACGCCGACGCCGAGGCGGATGGCGCCTGCGTCGACCGAAAGGTGCAGCGCGGCGGCGAGGTTGGCCTGCTGCACCGTGCCGATCGCCCGGATCGGATACCAGTACTGCTGGAATTCCTTGGTCTCGCCTGGAGCGAGAAAGGAGAAATCGGGCTGGTTGTCGGTGTACGCGCCGGCCATCAGCTCGATGTAGGGGCGATAGACGCCCTGCTCGTCGGGTTCGCTCAGATTGCGGTCCCAGGCGTAGCCGAAGGCCTGGTTGCCCCACGTCCACTGCTTCTTGCCGGGCGCGATGTGATGGTTGGCGACATGGATGATTCCGGCCGCCGCCTTGTGATCGTAGCCGCCGAAAAAGTCGCCCTTCGTCCCCAGACACATGTAGCTCGTCGGAACCGGGATGTTGGCGTACCAGGAAAGGTCATTGGCAGGGTAAGTCCCAGGCGGCGTAAACTTTGCCGGCAGTTCGTCCTGGGGCACGCCTTCTCGGCCGCGCTTGCCATAGTCCACGCCGTAGTAGCTGCCCTGACAGAACGGAAAAGAACTGATGGCGCGCTTGGCGTGATCGGCGACATAGCCAACATCAGTCGGAAAGAAGCTCTGGTACTGCTCGTGAACAGCGGTCGCCACGTTCGCCCACCAGAGAAAAGTCTGCACGACGGGCGTGCGGTTATAGAGGCGGACCTTCAGCTCAAGCACCGCTGAACCAGGGCGCAGGCGCACGCCATGCATGCCTTTCATCCGGTTCATCGGCTCGTGCTCGCTTAGCCATACGATGCAACCGCCGTCAGGCTCGTTCTCGATGGCGAAGTCGACCGGCATGAAAGTGCTCGGCCGATGGTGCTGCGGCCAGTTGAACTCGATGCCGCCGCTGATCCAGGGTCCGGCCAATCCGACGAGGGCGGGCTTGATGACATCCTGGCGGTAGACGAAGTCGTAATTGTTCGTCTTGTCGCGGGCCACATGAATGCGACCGCCTAGCTCCGGCAGGATCATCACCCGGATGAACTCGTTTTCCAAATGGACGGCGGTCCATGCGCGATCATGCGGGGCGTCGGCGATGCGGTCGCAGAAGGGCAGCGGGTAAATGCGGCCGCTGGAACCCTGATAGACCCGCTTCTCGATGAACATCGGATTGCGGTCCGGGGCGAGCGGCGCAAATGTCGGAATCGACACCGGCTCCGTCCAGGCTTTCACCGCGCCGCGCAGCTCTTGCGGTGCGGCAGGAAGCGGAATCTGGCGCATATTCCTCTCTATCGCTCTTCGAACGGCCAAGTATCTTCCCGAACGGCGGTCCAGGGGGGAATGGGACGAATGCTGGAAAGCATGTACGATGCTCTGATATCCTTCACTCCATGGAAGGAGATCAAGCGCCCCGCATCGCTGAAGGCTTCCCCGGCCAGCGCGCCGTCGTACTGCCGCGGCCAGTCATCGCCTCATGGTTGAATGCAGCGCCGCTGCTCGAGCTTTCGCCGAGCGACGTCGGTCACTATCCGCATGCGCGATGGCATCATCGCGAGCGCCCCGAGGGATCCCCGGAGCTGATCTTTCTCTGGTGTTTCCAGGGCGAGGGGTGGTTGAAGCTGGCCGGCGAGACGTTTCCTGTTCATCCTGGCCAGGCGGCCGTCATCCCGCCCGGCGTCCCGCATGTCTACGGCGCCGACCACGCCTCGCCGTGGACGATCTACTGGGTCCACGTGGTTGGTCCCAAGGTCGGCGAAGCTCAGCGGCTGTTGGGCGCTCGGCCCCGGCAACCGATCCTCACGCTGGGCCAGGACTCTGGACTGGTCGCCCTGTTCGAGCAGATGCTGGGCCTCCTTGAGCGTGGCTACAGCGCCCACAACCTGCTGGGGGCCTCGCTCTGCCTGGCGCAGGTGGTCGCGCGCGTCGCTCTTGGCTCCAACCGGCCCAACGGCGCCGCCGAAACGACCGAGGAACGCATCGAAAATGTCATCTCGCTCATGCTGAGCACCCTTGATCGCAACGTACGCGTCGAAGAGCTCGCCAAATACTGCAAGCTCTCGCCCTCGCATTTCGCGGCCCTGTTCAGGAAGCGCACGGGGTTCAGCGCCATCGACTTTTTCCTGCGTCTCAAGATGCAGCGGGCGTGCCGCCTGCTGGAAACCTCCAACATGCCGATCAAGGAAATCGCAATTCGACTTGGCATCGACGATCCGCTCTATTTCTCGCGGAGCTTCCATCGGATCTATGCCTGTTCGCCGAGCGAATACCGCCAGCAGCATACGGGCTGAGGCGACGACGCTCGGGCGATCGCCAAGGTCGATCGAGGTCCACGTCAGCTCGTACAAAGACGCCGGGCCGTCTTTGTTCACATCGGCAGACCGATGCCGCGGCCACCGGCCCGGCGCTGCTGGATGACGACTGCAATCACCAGAAGCGCGCCCTGGGCGATGTCCTGCCAAAAGGAGTTCACGTCGAGGATGATCAGGCCGTTTTGCAGCACACCGAGCAGCACGACCGCGAATATTGTGCCGACGATGGTTCCTTTGCCGCCCTGCATTGAGCAGCCGCCAAGCGCCGCCGCCGTGATGCTCTGGAGCTCGAGGCCCTGGCTTCCGGAGGTCGGCTGCCCCGAACCGGTGCGCGCGGTCAGCAACACGCCGGCGAGCGCCGAAACGAAGCCGCAGAGCATGTAGACGGCGAGAATGTAGCGGTTCAAAGGAATGCCGGCGAGGCGGGCCGCTGTCGCGTTGCCGCCGACCGCATAGATATTGCGGCCAAAATCGGTGTAGTGGAGCACGAGTTGCGCCAAGAGTGCGACCACCACCAGAATCCAGATCAACACCGGGATTCCGACGATCGTCCCGCGCGCTAAAAAGATGAACACCTGGTCGACGCCGGTATAGCCTTGGGCGCGGCCGTTGGCGATCAGGTTGGCGAGGCCGCGGTACGCGGCCAAGGTCGCCAAGGTGGCGATCACGGCGTTGACCCGGCCATAGATAATGATCACGCCGTTGAGCAGACCGGTGCCCAAGCCCAGCACCAGCGCCGCCACGATTCCCGCGAACGCGCTCTGCGTGGCCATGAACACCATGGCCGAGACGACCGAAGTCAGCCCGGCCTGGGAGCTGACGGAGATGTCCAGCCCACCGAGCAGCATCACCACCGTCTGCACAACCGAGAGAATGCCGACAATCGCCACGGTCGTGCCGATCGTCGCGATATTGCTGGAATAAAAGAAGTTGCTGTTCTGCCCGCCGATAAAGGCGACAAGCAGCGCCAAGGCGATCAGCAGGCTGACATTCTGCACGCCGATCGCTTCGAGGATGCGTCTCAGCGCTCCGCGCGGAGGGAGACGCGGCGTCGAAGCGTTCGCGTCGGGGAGTGACTGGCTCATGCCGCCTTTTCCAGAATCGCGAGACTCAGAATCTTCTCTTCCGTTGCGTCGGCGCGCTCGATCGTGCCGGAAACCCTGCCGCCCTTCATCACGACAATGCGGTCGGCGAGCCCCAGCACCTCCGGCAGCTCGGATGAGATCACCAGCACGGCGATGCCGCGCGACGCCAGCCGGTCGATGATCGCGTAGATCTCCGCCTTCGCCGCCACGTCCACGCCACGCGTCGGCTCGTCAAGAATCAACAGCTTCGAGTCGCGAGCGAGCCAACGCGCCAAGACGGTCTTTTGCTGGTTGCCGCCCGAAAGCGTCGCGACCTCCTGCTCGATTGACGGCGTGCGAATATGCAGTTCGCGCAAATAGCGTTCAGCGAGCTGCCGTTCCTCGCCCCGGTTGACCACGTGCCAGCGGCTCAGGCGCTGCAGCACCGCCAAGGAAATATTCTCGCGGACCGAACGTTTCATCAGCAACGCTTGCGCCTTGCGCTCCTCGGGCGCCAGGCACAGTCCCGCACGGACCGCGTCCCTCGGCGAACGCAATTGCAACGCTTGGCCGTCGACGCGGATCTCGCCCGCGGTCAGCGGCACGTCGCCAATGATGGCGCGCGCAAGCTCGGTCCGCCCGGCGCCGACAAGTCCGGCGAGCACCACGACTTCGCCTGCGCGCACCTCGAAACTGATGTCGCGCACGTCGGCGCTGCTGACGTTTTCGACGCTGAGGACGACCCGGCCCGGAGAATGCGCCGACCGTTGGTAGAGCGCGCTGAGGTCGCGCCCCACCATCATTCGAACGAGCTCTCCCTCGTTGGTCTCCTCCGCCTGACGTTCGCCCACGACCTGGCCGTCACGCAGCACCAGAACGCGTGTGGCGATGTGCAGGATCTCCTTCATACGGTGCGAAACGTAGATCACCGCGATGCCGGACGCCGTGAGACGCTTTATCAGCGCGAACAGCGTCTCCGAGTCGCGGTCCGACAGCGACGAGGTGGGCTCGTCGAACGCGATGACCCGGACGTCTCCCGAAAGCGCCCGCAGAATCTCGACGAGTTGGCGCTGGGCCGGCGAAAGGCTATTGCCGAGCTGATCGGGATCGATCATTCCCAAAAAACCGCTGCGCTGGATATCCGCCGCCACCTTGGCGCGCAACGCCGTCCGATCGACCAGCCGGCCGCGGTGCGGCAATGCGCCGGCGTAGATGTTTTCCGCAACTGAGACATAGGGAATGATCTCGGGCTCCTGCGCCACCACGCGAACTCCGAGACGGTGCGCGTCCGCGGGCGCAGAAATCGTGACCGGCTTGCCGTCGATCTGGATGCGGCCGGCCTCCGGCGTGTAGGCGCCGGACAGGATCTTCAGCAGGGTCGATTTGCCGGCGCCGTTTTCCCCCATCAGGGCGAGCACCTCGCCGGCGCGGGCGGTCAATCGCACCCCGCTCAGCGCCTGGACGCCGGCAAAATGTTTGTCGACGCCTTCCATGACCAGCGCAGCCGGCGGCATAGCAGAACCCTTGAGCATGGCGTGTCATGCGGCGCGGCGATGCGGGCCGCGCCGCGCTCCTTCCCTGCTAGCTGCAGCTCCCCATCACCGCCTTCCAATTTTCCGGCCCCACGATGGTCGTGTTGGCGATCGTCTTGGCGGGAAGAGGCTTGTGATCGCGGATCGCCGCGACGAGCACGCGCATTGCGGCGTCACCGACGTCGCGGCCGCTGATATAGAGCGCGGCCTTGTTTCCGGTTGTCTGGCCGGCCTGCCAGTCCTTGCACGTGAGGTAGGCGCCGAGCCCGACCCCGATGACGTTCGCTGCGGGCGCCCCGGCGTTGGCGAGCGCCGTGGTCACCCCAATCAGGTTCTCATCGTTGCAGGCCCAGGCGACCCAGTGTTTCACGTTCGGATTGGCGGTGACCACGGCGCCGGTTTTGTTCTGCGCGTCCACGGTCGAGTTGTCGGTGCCGACCTTGATGATCTTCGGCAATCCTCCGACGACCTTCTGGAACGCCGCCTCTTCGCCGGACTCGCGGTCCTGACAGACCGAAAGCTGCTGCTGGTAGGCGGCGATGACCCGCACGTCGTCGAGGTTCCAGCCGCTCGCCTTGAACAGTTTGCCGGCTTCCTCGCCGACCTTGGAGCCCATGTCGAAGCCGTCGAAGCCGACGAAAGCGGCGGCTTCCCCGGTCCCGCTCTTGATCGGGTCGTCGGCGGAGACCAACGGAATCTTGGCCTGCGCCGCCATGTCGATCACCTGGGGGCCGATCTGCTGGTCAGGCACCACGATGGCGATGCCGTCGACCTTCTGGCCGATCATCACGTTGATCGCGCTGATCGCCGCATTGGAGTCCATGCTGACGTTGACGACATCGACCTTCACATTGCCGAGCTGCTTGGCGGCGTCGCGCGCGCCGTTCGCCTCGTCGACAAAATACTGCTGGTCGCCCTGCTTTTGAATGAGCGCAATCGTCAACTCATCGCCCGCCGCCCACGCTGGCAGCACGCCGATTGTGACGCCGATGAGCCCTGCGAGCAACGTCGGCACTTGATATCGTCTCATGTCGCTCAGGCGCCTCATGTCACGTCTCCTCCCGGTTTATCTGGCTTCGCAGCTTGATCGGCTGCGAGCCCACTCTACGGTAGTGGGTCGGAAGCTGGCGCGGGAATGGCGCAGACGCTGGAAGATATGGATGATACTCTGATTGCGTGTCCGCGTCGTCGCAGACCCGCCGGCGCTTGAAACTTGGGGGTCCGCGGGTCGGCGGCGCTTCAACAGCTGAGCGTGTCTGTTTGATCGACGTGAACGAAGGGCGATTGCTGACTTTGAATGAAGAGCGGAACGGCAATATGTCCCGGCCTTACAGGGCGCATCGCTGCCGTGACAGACTTGAAGCCGCGCTGGCGCGCATCGAGTCACTCGGCGACCCCGCCATTTTCACGCGGCTCTATATCGGCTCGGCAAGGTCGGCCGCCGACGCCGCCGACCGTCGACTTCAACTTGGGGGGCGTCTCGGACCGCTGGACGGCGACATCGTCACAATCAAGGACCTCTTCGACGTCGCCGGGGAGCCGACGACGGCCGGTTCGGCGATCCTGCGTGACGCGCCTGCGGCGGCTGCCGATGCGGTCGTGGTGCGTCGGCTGCGCGAGGCCGGCGGAATCATTCTTGGCAAAACCAACATGACGGAATTCGCCTATTCCGGGCTGGGCCTCAATCCGCACTGGGGAACGCCGGGCAACGCCGTGGCGCGCGATCGCATTCCCGGCGGCTCGTCGTCCGGCGCCGGCGTTTCCGTCGCGCTCGGCGTCGCCGATCTCGCCATCGGAACCGACACCGGCGGTTCCGTCCGAATCCCCGCTTCGCTGAATGGCGTGGTCGGTTTCAAGCCGACTGCCAGCCGCATCCCCCGCGACGGCGTGTTTCCGTTGTCCCGTTCGCTCGATTCGGTCGGCCCCCTCGCGCGTTCGGTCCAGGCCTGTGCGGACGCCGATGCGGTCATGGCGGGGCAGGCGCCGGCGCCGGTCAAGCCCGCTGCGCTCGCGGGCCGTCGATTTGGCGTGGCGGCAGATTATCTGGCGAATGCCGACCCGGCGGTTCTGCAGGCGTTCGGCCTGGCGCTGCGCGTGTTGGAGAGCGAAAACGCCATCGTGCAAGAGGCGAGCCTGGCCGATCTGATCGCCGAGATGCACGCGATCCTGGCTGATGCGCCGATCGTCCCCTTTGAAGCGGCGCAGCTCCATGCCGAACGCCTGGCGACGCGCTCAGGTGATTTTGATCCGCAGGTGTTGGCGCGCATTCGCAGGGGCCAACACATTGCCGAACCACAATATCGCCTGTCCCTTCGCCGCCGCGATCGCCTCATTGCCGCGATGGACCGGCGGCTGAGAGATTGGGACTGTCTTATCCTTCCAACGACGCCGAGAACGGCCCCGCTGATGGCGGAGGTGGCGAACCCACAGGCCTTCAAAGCGATGAACGCGCTGATGCTTCGCAATCCGGGCTTCGCCAATTTCTTTGATCTCTGCGCGATATCGATCCCCATGCCCATCGAACCGATGCCCGCGGGCGTCATGCTCGTCGGCCGCCACGGGACGGATGAGGCCTTGCTGTCGATTGCGCGCGCCGTCGAGCTGGATCTGAGGAAGAGCGCCTGAAGCGAGTTCAGTTCCCAGGTCGCCAAGCCGCATTTTCGCAGGACTGGCATGCGCCGATCGAAGCGCCGGCGACTTCGATGACCTGAGAACGACGCTACACGCCGATCGGCATACGGGCTTCAGGCCGAGACCCCCTGCGGCCGCAACTCCGCCACGTCGATCGAACAGTCTTGACCTTCCCACGTCAGAGCGTCCAGCCAGGGGAAAGTGAACTGAACGCTTTCCCCGGCGGTCAGCGCCGCGACCGGCAAATACGCGACATGCACGCCGAGACCCGTGTCCAACGTCTCGACGTCGCGGACGTTCTGGCAGTTGTTGACGCCCCAATGGACCGTCGCGGGCGCCTTGAGTGTTGTTCGGCGCGAGTTTTGACCCGTTCGTTCCGATTGGGATCAACAATTTATGACGCCGATCGGCGTCGGGACCCCGCGCCGAACGACACCTCCCGATCCGCCGCAACTCTACGATCTCGACGCTGATCCTCACGAACTCGAGAACCTCGCGCTCCTCTCCGACCATGCCGACGTCTGGGCTGACTTCGAGCGCCGCTTCGCTGCGCGCTGGGACCTCGCCGCCTTTGACCAAGCCGTGCGGGCGAGCCAGCGCCGCCGCCATATCGTCGATGAGGAGTTGCGCCAGGAGACGTGCACGCCATGGGACTTCCAGCCCCACGAACCAGCCTCGCGTCGCTACATGCGCAACGACATGGACCTCAACGTCCTCGAGTCCGAGCGGCGCTACCCGCGCGGCCAATGACGGGCATGCTGTAGGGCGCGCGTGCGCAAAGACCCAACGCCCTTTCCTGCACGCCGCGGGCAAGCGCGGGAGCGTCCGCGCCACAAGGCAACAAGTTTGCAACGCGCTTGTTCGGCTAGGAAGTCGTTTATCGCACTATCCAATTTCTGCTCGGCGTTCCCCGCTCGACACGACCGCGTTCTGTGCTCGAGCGGCGACAAAGCCGAGCCGGGCGGTGGCGGCACTGCGTCGCAAATGCAACGCAGCCACGTCCGCTTCCTTTGTTAGGTGGGACACGCGCCTCGGAACCTCCTGGAAAAGATAGAAGGTCTTTTGTCCCACCCGACCCCCTAGGTGTTTGATCTGCGCAGGTAAGGGCCTCCCCTTCCGATACGCCAATCATTCCAATGTGTTGAGCAGTATTCGTCACCACGAGAAATTGGCGCCGATTCGCGCCGCGCCCGTGCGGCCGGTGAACCCAGCGCCCACTGCGGCGTTGAGTTGGAAGTTGTCGTTCAATTTCACCGCTGCGCCGAAACCAATCGCGTTATAGACGTCGAAAGTGCCGAGATCGACCGCGATCGCGTAGGTCTTGCCCGTTTCGATGATCGCAGTCGGCAACGCGGTGGTGATCGCCACGCCCTCGAGCGAGCGATCGATGCTCATCGCCATGGGAGACAGCCCGTAGGCGGCGCCGCTCGACGTGGCGATCGCGGTCTTGCCGGTCATGGGATCGAGGCAGGTGTCGGCGCCGGGGACAAAGAATCCGACAACGTCTCCAATCGAACAGATTTTTGTATACTAGACAGGCGCTGCGACTGACGGCGAAAGGAGACAGACGACGATCACCGAACCCAGAAAAGCGAGTGAATTGAAATTGGCGCTGCTCCGCATGACCCTGCCCCCCGGATTGCACACCCGCCAAATGACCGGCGGCCCCCTAGAAAATATGCCCGAACTTCGGATTTCTGCCAAGCATGAGTCTTTCCTTCCACACGTCAACAGAGTGTGTGGCAGGCGGCGCGTGAGAGCGTATGCTCAGCAGAGCCTTCAGGCCGATCCATCGAAGCGGGATTCGCTTTTGATCCCGATGAAAAAAGGACCGTCGCCGATGAGCAATGGAACGTCCCTCAAGCCACGCGATCGCGTAAGCATGTCCCTCAACCATGAGAAGCCGGACCGATGCCCGATGCAAATCAGCTTCACTCCGGAGTTTGCCCAGAGATTGCGCGAGGATATGCATCAGACTGGCCGGTCCGTCCACAATCCGCACGGAGGCGGCAACACCTACGAGCTGGAACGCGCGCTTGGACAGGATCTGCTGCTCACCTCAGTCGGCTGGGCCAACTCGTATTACGCCAACGAGACCTACGCCGGCGGCACGGACTCCTATACCGACGAGTGGGGGGTGTCGTGGAAGAACGCTCCCTATGAGACCCGTTTCGGCGCCGGGTTCTATACGGATATCGTCGGTCATCCGCTGGCCGACGAACATGCCGTCGCATCCTACCGCCCGCCCGACCCGCACCGTCCGGAGCTTTACGGCGAGGCCGAGCGCCTGATCGCCGCTCACAAAAGCGACTACTGGATCGTTGGCGTGACCGTGACGACCATCTTTGAAACCGCTTGGGCCCTGCGCGGCCTAGAGCAGATGATGATCGATTTCACCGAAGATCCGCGTCTCGCCGAAACAATTCTCGATATTCCATTCCGATATCATCTGGCTGCCGCCAAGCGACTCGTCGAACTGGGCGTCGACATGATCTGGACGGGAGATGACGTGGGCATGCAGCATGGCATGATGATCTCGCCCAACGCTTGGCGGCGGTTCCTCAAGCCCCGCATGGCCGAGTTCATTTCCACGCTGAAAGCCATCAACCCAGAAGTCAAAATTGCCTATCATTCCGACGGCAATATCGAACGGATCATTCCGGAATTGATTGAGATCGGGCTGGATGTGCTCAATCCCGTGCAGCCGGCCTGCATGGATCCCGCAAAGTTGAAGCGTGAGTATGGAGACAAGCTCTGCTTTTGGGGCTGCATTGACGAACAGCATACCCTTCCCTTCGGCGCCCCAGATGAAGTGCGCGCGCAGGTCTTGGAGCGCCTGGAGACCGTTGGCTACGACGGCGGACTGATCCTCTCTCCAACCCATCATGTTCAACTGGATACGCCGCTCGAGAATTTCTGGGCCCTGGTTCACGCCATTGATGGCGAAAGCGGGCTGGCGTCGGGGCTGCATTGATCGCATGTCCGCGGCGCGCCAAATGCCGTTCTTATTTGTCTTATGATCGTGAATGTCCCGACCCTGCGGCCGGCCACAATCCGGCGTAGGCGGATGATCCCTCCGGCGCGGTGAATCCGTTACAGGCTGCCGTTCACGCGCCCTCCCGGCTGCGCCGACGGCGCCCGGCGCCCTTGGCCGCGGCCGGGGCGACGAGTTTGCCGAGCGCCGCCTCGATCGCGGCGAGGTCGGGCCGCGGTCCGCGCTGGCATCGGTCGAGCGCGCGACGCATCGCCGCGACATGAGCCGGCGTGTTGCCGCAGCAGCCGCCGACGATGCGCGCGCCGGCGTCGATCGCCAACGCGACGTAGCGCTCCATCAGCTCGGGCGATCCAGAATAATGGATATGCCCTTCATGCCATTGCGGCAGGCCGGCGTTGGCTTTGGCGATGACGATCGCCTCGGGGTTCGCCTCGGTCATCGCCAACACCGAGACGACGAGATCGGCGGCGCCGACGCCGCAATTGGCGCCGACAGCGAGCGGCGGCGGCGCAAGATCGTCGAACGCGCGCGCGAAGTCCGCCGGCGCAAGCCCCATCATCGTGCGGCCCGCCGTGTCGAAGCTCGCGGTCGCGGTATAAGGCGCGCCGACGGCGATCGCCGCGCGCGCCGCGGCGCGGGCCTCCTCGAGCGCGGACATCGTCTCGATCCAGACGACGTCGGCGCCGCCCTCTCTGAGGCCTTCGATCTGTTCGGCGAAAATCTCCGTCGCTTCGTCCTCGGTCAGCGACCCGAGCGGGGCGAGCATCTCGCCGGTCGGACCGACCGAACCCGCCACGACGATGGGACGGCCCGCCCGGTCGGCGACGGCGCGCGCATTTTGCGCCGCCAGCCGGCTGAGTTCCTTCGCCCGCGCGCCGAGACCGCGCGGGCCGAGGCGACGGCGGTTGGCGCCGAAGCTGTTGCTCAGGATGATGTCGGCGCCGGCGTCGATGAAGCTCTGGTGCAGCGCGCGAATGCGCTCCGGATGCGTCTCGTTCCAAAGTTCGGCGCAATCGCCCGAGGCGAGGCCGGCTGCGATCAGGTTGGTTCCGGTGGCGCCGTCGGCGAGTAGCGGCCGCCCCGCGGCGATCAGTTTCGACAGCATGGACTTTCCCACTTCAAACCGACATCCGCCGCGTCTCGGCGCAATCTGGCGCTGGCGCGCCCCTTCATTTCGTCGCCTCGCTCGGCGCCGGGGCGCCGCTCCACCATTGCGAACATGGCGATTGACGGTAGCGTGTTTTGTCCGGCCTGTCCGTGCGTCGCGCCGTCGCGACCGACTCTGCGGCGACGCCGAGCCCGGTGTAGCGGCGTTCGAAAGCGAGGCCGAGCCGCGCCGCCGCCGCTTCCGCTCGCGCGGTCAGGTCAGGGTCTTCGCTCTGGGCGAGATAGACGAGCCGCTTGTAGCGGCGGAAGTATTCGTTGCGCAGTTCGGGAAAGCGGTCGAGGCCGAGGCCGCGGACGACCAGGCGATCGAAATGCCGGGCGAGGAAGTCGGTGACAAAGAACGAGCCCGGTTCTTCCGCCATCATCGCCGCGATCGCATCCTCGCCGGCGTAGAAGGCGTAGCAGTGCGGTCCGGCCACTCGGGTCACGCCCTCTTCGGCGAGCACGATGTCGAGCGCGCCGCCCGTGCCGCAATCGCCGTAGACGACCAGGATCTCGTCGTAGCGCGCGCGGTTCTCGTGGATCTTGCTCCGGATCGCCTCGGGAATGCGCTCGGGTCGGTTGTGCAGTTCAGCGGGCAGACACGTGACGTCGAAGCCGCCGAGCGGACCGCGCGACAGCGCGACCATCTCGCGCGCCAAGGCGCCGCAGGCGATCGCCAGCGTCTTGCGCGGCGCCGCGCGCCCGATTTCCGTTTGGCCGGCCTCGGCGGCGGACGCCGTCATGTCCAAGCCTCGCTCGCATGAGACGCGCAGACGCCGCTCGGCGGTCAGCGTCGCCCGTTGAATTCCTTCACCGCCTCGAACATCGCGACCATGTTCTCGACCGGCGTGTTGGCCTGCACATTGTGGATCGCGTTGAACACGAAGCCGCCGCCTGGCGAAAAGATCTCGCAGCGTTCGAGAACCTCGGCCCGCACCTCGGCCGGCGTCCCGAACGGCAGCGTCCGCTGCGTGTCGACTCCGCCGCCCCAGAAGACGAGGCGACCCCTGTACTTCTCTTTCAACATCCGCGGGTCCATGCCTTTGGCCGAGCACTGGACCGGGTTGACGATGTCGATCCCGGCGTCGATCATCGATTCGAAGAACCGCTCCGACGAGCCGCAGGAATGCTTGAAGGTTTTCCAGGTCGTGTGCTTGTGAATCCAGTCGCAGACCTCGACGTAGTGCGGCTTCCACAGCGAGTCGAACGTCCTGACCGAGCAGAAGGACGACGTCTGCGTGCCGAAGTCCGTGCCGCAGAGAAAGACCACGTCGATCGCGTCGTCGCCGAGGCGCTGGTGAATCCTTGCAAGATTCTCGATTCCAATCTCGACCTGCCGTTCGAAGATCTTGTGCACCACGTCCGGGCGACTTGCCGTCAGCATGTACCACTCGGCGACGTCGCGCACGCCTTTGGGATCGATCAGGTCGGGCCCCGGCGCCCAGGCGATGTCGCCGAGATTGGTGTTCACCAGCGACGCGAACACCGCGTACTCGCCGCTTTCGAGCGCACGCGCGTCCTGCTCGATGTCGTCGAGCTGAGCCTCGGTCAGCGGCTGATACTGCTCGGCGTTGTCGTCGGGGTTCAGATGATCGAGGTCGAGCGGCTTCTGGCGGATGACCGCGTCGAAGAAGAAGCCGTCCTTGGGCATATGCCCGCTCGGGCGGGCGCTCAGATCGCCCTTGGGGTAGATCAGCGAGCCGCCCTTTTCCGGCTCGACGGTGGTGCGGAAACCTTCCGGAACCAGCACCTCGAGCCCGTTGAAGCTCCACGGCTTCCAATCACAATTGTCGAAGCCGAAGAACGTGCCGCGGCCCATCAGCGCCGCGACGTCGACCCCGATCGCCTCCTTGAGATCGTCGTCGATCAGGCCCAGCATCTGGAACGGCTCGCACACTTTCACCAGGCGCTTCTCGAGGCCGTAATGGTCTCTGAGCTTGGCGACGCAGCTTACGTGCATGCCGGTGGTCGCCGATCCGCCAAAGTCCATCGGCGCGCCGTCGGGCGAGCGATGATTGATCGCATCGAGCACCCGCTTGCGCTTGGGTCCGATCGCCTTCTCGGCGTTCATCGCCGCGCCTCCTGTTTCCCGGCCTGCCGGCGTCGGGCCTCGCGTCAGTTGGACAGCCCCACGCACCGCCGCGCGAGCGCAACCGCGTCGCTCGCCGTCGCGCCGTAACCGTCGGCGCCGATCTCCGTCGCATACCGCTCGCTGAGCGGCGCGCCGCCGACCAGGATCTTGACCTCGCGCCTGAGGTCGGCGGCCTTGATCGCGGCGATCGTCGTCCGCATCGACTCCATCGTCACCGTCAGAAGCGCCGAAAGGCAAACGATCTGCGGACGGTGCTCGCGAATGGCCGCGACGAACGATTCCGGCGTCACGTCCGCGCCGAGATCGATCACCTGGAAGCCCGCGCCTTCGAGCATCGAAGTGACGAGGTTCTTGCCGATGTCGTGCAGGTCGCCCTTGACCGCGCCGGCGACGACGACGCCTGCGGGCTTCGCGCCCTTCGCGGCGAGCAGCGGCCGCAACGGCGTCATCGCCGCTTTCATCGCCCGGGCGGACAGCAGCAATTCCGGCACGAAGTACTCCTCCTCATGGAAGAGTTTGCCGACTTCGTCCATCGCCGGGATCATCGTCGCGGACACGAGGGCCAGCGGGTCGGCGCCGGCCTCGAGCTCCTCTTCGACCAGCGATTGCGCGAGCTGCGCCTTGCCGTCGACAATTGCGTCGAACAATGCCTGCGACAACGCCATCGCCCTATCCCCCCGAGGACCGCCATAATTCGTTGTTCGATGAATGGCTTCTACAATATGGCGACCCGACAGGGGTTGATTGTCGTCAATCGGGCCGGATCGCCGACCGAAGCAGATCGCGAACGCCGGATCGGGCCGCCCGAGCGCCGGAGGGCCTGCCGGCGCATGCGTCACGGCTCGTCGCCTTGCGCGCTCGCGTCCTCGGCGAAGCCGATATTCTTCATGAAGCGCTTCTGGAACTGCGGATGGGTGTTGAGCTCGACATAGCGGCAACGCGCGGCGATCGCGACCGCGCGCTCGCGTTCCACGGTCGAAGCGAGCATGCGCGCGACGCCGACGCCCGCCGCGTTGCCGACTTGCGCGTAGCGCGCGAGCGGCAGCGGCGGCAGCAAGCCGATCGCGATCGCGTTGGCGACGTCGACGTACTGACCGAAGGCGCCGGCGAGCACGAAGCGGTCGACCTCTCGCTCGGCGAGGCCGCAGAGATCGAGGAGCAGATCGACGCCGGTGCGGATCGCGGCCTTCGCCAACTGCACGGCGCGCACGTCGGCCTGAAGAATGCGTACGTCCGGCGCGAGCGCGATCGCCGGCCTGCCGTCTACGCGAACGACGCCTTCGCCGTGGTCGCGGATCCGCCCGCCACTGTTCAAGAGCCCCAGCCGAAGCGCGGCGGCGATCGCGTCGAGAACGCCGGAGCCGCAAACGCCCACCGCCTCGCCGCCGCCGATGGTCGTCACGACGAGGGCGCCGCTCTCTATCCCGACGCGTTCGATCGCGCCCTCCGCCGCCCGCATGCCGCAAGCGATGTTCCCGCCTTCCAGCGCCGGGCCCGACGGGCACGAGGTCGAGAAAATCCGGCCGCCGGACGCCAGCGAGATTTCCGTGTTGGTGCCGATGTCCATCACCAGCGTCGCGCCGTCCCCGTCCCAGCGCGCGCGCGTCGCCAGCAACGCCGCAACATGGTCCGAGCCGACGAAACCGCCGACGCCGGGGGCCGCGTGAACGCGCGCGGAGGGCGCGAGCGCCAGCCCGAGGTCGCGCGCTTCGACGTCGAGCGCTCCGCTCGTCGCGGCGACGAACGGAGCGCGCGCGAGCTGGCCGACCGGCAAGCCGAGCAGCAGATGCTGCATCGCCGTGTTGCCGCACACGGCGACGTCGAAGATGTCCTCTTCCCTCCGGCCGACCGCCTCGGCGAGATCGCCGGCGAGCGATTGAATCGCCAGCGCCGCCGCGGCGCTCAGTTCGCGCTGGGCTTGCGGGCCGGCGAGCGCATGGTTGAGCCGGGTGACGACGTCGGCGCCCCAGGCGACCTGCGGGTTCTCGACCCCGAGGCTCGCCAGCCGCTCGCCGGACGTCAGATCGATGAGAAACCCGACGACATTGGTCGTGCCGAGGTCGACCGCCAATCCCAAGGCGGCGCCCCCGGGCGGCGCGACGCCGACGACGGTCGCGCCGCGAAGGAAGGCGCGCGCCGAGAAACGGTTGGCCCGCAGGATCTCGGGCAGCGCGCGCGCGGCGGCGAGGTCGATTGCGCAAATGCCGGGAAGCGCCCCGACCAGCCGTTCAAAGTCGCCGCGCGGGTCGGCGAGCGACGGCTCGCCGACGCGGACGTCGAACGCGCGAACCGCGGGCGCGGGGGCGACGTCGCCGAGCCAATCCTTCGCCTCGACCTCGGCGCGCACGACAGGCGCGAGCGAGCGCGGCGCGATCTCGGCCTCGCAATCCCGCCGCGGCTTCAGGCGACAAGCGCGACGCCACTTTCCGCCGGGACCGACGACCGTCTCGCCGTCGAGCAGGGCTTCGCCGCGGATGAGCCGCACCGTGCAAGAGCCGCAGGCGCCGCGGCCGCCGCAGGCGCCAAGGAGACGGACGCCGTGGCGGCGCGCGGCGTGAAAGAGGGTCTCGTCCTCGCCGCAGACGATTTCGCGATTGAGATTCGCCAAGGCGACGCGATGAACGGGCGACGACGGCGGGGCGGTCATCGATCGCCCCGCGCGCGGCAGGTCTCGCTCCAGCGGCAATCGTCGCAGCGCGACCAGGTCGTCGCCGGCAAGTCGCGGCCGACGCCGTAGACGACCGAGGCCGACTTGTGCGGCGACAAGTTGAGCCCCGCCGTGCAATCGACGCCGATGCGCTCGGCGCCGGAGAACCTCAGCACCGCCGGCTGGGCCTCGAGCGCGAGGCCCGGGTCGCCGGGACGGAGTTCGCCCGCCATGGTCAGGCCGCGCTTTCTCGCCTGCGCGAGCGCCAGGTCCTGCAATCGGCGCGAGGCCTCCATCACCATCGCATTGCCGAGCCCGTCGAGCGCCAGCGCGAGCGCGGCGCGCCGCTCGGCGAACAGAGCGGTGATCTGCCCGCTGATCGCCGCCCCGAGGGTGCACACGCCGAAGGCGAGCGCGGTGAGCTCGCCCGATTGGGGGATGAGGCGCGGGGCGTGGAAGCGTTCGCCGCGCAGGCTGAAGACGCCGTCCTCCGCCGCGTCCAGCGCGACGACCTCGACGACGCAGGCGGCGCGGCCCAAGCCGCGCTCGCGCGCCAAGTCGAGCGCCTGCCCCCGCAGCCGGTCGCCGGCCGGCCGGCCGGCTTCGCTCGACGCCGCGACCTCGGTGAGCACGTCGAAGCGGCGGACGTCGGCCATCGTCAGCCGGCGTACTTGCGCGCGGCGTCGTACATGGCGCGCACGTTGGCGGTCGGCGTCTCGTCGGGAATGCCGAACGCGCCGTCGAGGATCAGCTTGCCGCCCTTGCGCCAGACGTTGTCGACGAGATGCTTCACCGCGGCGTCGACCTCGGCGGGCTGGCCGGTGGCGAGCAGCGAGGGCGAGACGTTGCCGCGCAGCGCCACGCGATCGCCGAGCGCTTCGAACGCGGCGACCATGTCGGTGCGCTCGAACCAGTAGATACACTTGCCCGGCGGGACGTCCCTGATGACCGGCAGGCGCTTCGTGCAATCCGATTCCCACAACGGCATCGGGATGAGGTCGGCCTCGATCAACAGCATCATCATCGCGCGAAACGACGGCCACCAGAACGCCTCGAACTGCTTGGGCGACATGAAGCGGTCGGGCGCCCAATGAACTGGAATGAACACGATCGGGTGATTGGCGGCGCGCGCGTTGGCGATCGTCATGCGGGCGATGAAGATCGCCGCCTTGTCGAGAACCTGCTTGAGCTTGTCCTTGTGGCGATAGAGATCCTTCATCGTTCCGGTCGCGCCGCGGAAATAGTCGGCGATGAAATCGTAGGGCGCGATCGAGGCGGCGCTGTTGATCAGCGGGAAACCGGCGGCGGCGATGCGGTTCGTCCAATCGAGGTGATGGCCCATCGCGACGTTCGCCTCCTCGCCCGCGGCGACGATGCGCTCGAAGGACGCGCGCACCTCCGGCTGGGCGAAGGCGCGGACGGCGAAACAAAGGCGGAAATAGTGCAGGCCGGGAAAGACCGGCAGCTTGTCGAAGCCGGCGAAGACGCCGGCGACGCGCGGCAGATACTTCTGCAGATAGAAGCCCGTCGGATCGAACAGGAACTCGTCGTACTCGTCGGCGCTCATATACTCCCGATCGAGATATTGGTAGGGCTGATCGTCGCGCAGACCGTGGCCGGGCCATTGCAGCTGCTTGAAGTCGAGCTTCTCCAACAGGCGTCCGATCGCCGTGCCGAGCACCAGCGTGTAGACGCCGTCGGGCTCGAATTCCCGGACGATGTCGAAGCAGACGTCCTTGTTCTTCTCGTAGTCGTACATCAGCTCCTTGTACGAGATGCCGGCGCGGGTGGCCGGCCAGAAGAAGGTCTGCATCGCCGTCGGCATGCGATCGGGTTGTTCCAGCCGCACGCAGGCGAGAATGCGCTCCCAGCGCGCGTCGTAGGCGGCCTTGGCCGCGTCGCTCTGTTCGTACGGGCCGATCATCGCGCTCACGCGCTGACTCCGAGCCAATTCCTGCACAGCGCGACGGCTTCGACGGCGTTGATCCCGAACGCGTCGGCGCCGGTGTAGGCGCGCACCGTCTCGTCGATCTGGCCGCCGCCGATCATCGTCTTGAATCGTCCGCGCAAGCCTGCCTGCTCGAAGGCGGCGATCGTCTCTTTCATCGAATCGAAGGCGAGGGTCAGAAAGCCCGAGAGGCCGACGACGTCGGGCTTGAACGCTTCGATCGCGTCGACGAACCTCTGCGCCGGCGCGTCGACGCCGATGTCCTTGACCTCGAAGCCGTTGATGTCGAGCATGAACGAAACGATGTTCTTGCCGATGTCGTGCAGATCGCCATGCACGCTGCCGATCAGGACCTTGCCAAGCTTCTTCGGGCCTTCCCCCGGCCCCGAGCGCATGAGCGGTTTGGCGACGCGCCCGATGGTGTCGAGCATTTCGCCGGCGATCACCAACTCGGGCAGGAAGTATTCGCCCGCCTCGAACCGTTTGCCGACGATGTCCATCGCCGCGCGGCAGAGATCGAGCACGCGCGCCGGATTGGCGCCTTCCTCCAGCAGCATCCGCTTGGCGAGGGCGAGCGCGTCGTCTTCCTCCATGTCCGCCAGCCAATCGACGAGCTGGCGTTCCTGTTCGCTCATCTCGCTCACGGATCTGTCCCCCTCGCAGGCGCGCTTGCGCCGATCCGGCGCGGATCCCGTATTATACCAAGTATTTACGTTGTTACGCCTCGTTACGAAATGCGATCAGGAGCGCGTCGGCGACTCTTCGATAAGTCCATACGCGGGAACGGCATTGACGCGGATCACGAGAGCGCTGTTTCAGCTGGCGAAGTCGGATCAGGCGCGGGTTGGCGTTGGCCGCGGGCGGCGGGGAAGCGGGCGGGGCAGACGTCGAGCTTGCGGCGCCCGTCGGCCCGCGCCGCGCCGCAGTCCCTCCTGATCAGCCGTCGTTTGCGGCGGCGGCGGCGAGGCCGACGGCGTCGTCGAAATGACAAGGCGATTTCAACGACATAAGTCTTCGCACTTTTGTCTGGAGCGGCGCGCCGATCCCTACCCGCCGGTTGCGCTCGAGCTCGTCCAAGACGCGGCGGCGCGGCCGCGTTCCGGCCTGCTCGCGACCGGCCTCGGCGCCACGGGTTGACCCAAATCATGGTTGAGACCGCCAGCAGGAATTGTATCGCCGGCGAGGATACGCGTTGGGCGCGCCGCGACGGCGGCGCACGACCAGGAGGCAAATGAAATGACCGATCGCAAGATGACGATGGGCGTGATCGTCGGCAACCGCAATTTCTTCCCCGCCCTGCTTGCCAAATCCGGGCGCGAGGAGATCATCAAAGTTCTCGCCGACAAGGGCTACGACTCGGTCGTGTTGACCCCCGAGGACACGCGGTACGGCGTGGTCGAGACCTTCGACGACTCCAAGAAATGCGCCGCGCTGTTCAAGGCCAATCGCGACCGCATCGACGGCGTGATCGTCACCTTGCCGAACTTCGGCGACGAGCGCGCGATCGCCAACACGCTGCGGCTCGCCGATCTCGGCGTTCCCGTGCTGATCCAGGCGACCCCGG
>Ga0182030_10006969_pt1 | contig 23670 bp, 23 predicted proteins | sample 812S3MmetaG_FD_121299 | JGI IMG/M metagenome (GOLD analysis project Ga0182030, IMG submission 121299) | Permafrost microbial communities from Stordalen Mire, Sweden - 812S3M metaG (Illumina Assembly) | ecosystem: Environmental > Terrestrial > Soil > Wetlands > Permafrost | place: Sweden...
AGCGCCACCGTCGTGACCCATGACAGATCGATGGCCTTGGCCAGGACGATGATCTGTTCGGTCTGGTTCTGCACGAAGGCGCGTTCAACGAGCTCGATCGGAAGACTGCACATCAGCGAAAGCGCGACGGTGACCTTGTCGAAGCTTGCTTCCTTGGCGAACCTCGCCAGTTGCTGCTGGTCCAGCCTGCCGGAAGCATAAAGCGAGCCCACGTACGACTCGGCTTGCGCGAAATCGTCGGAGCCGATCCGCGCATCGGCCTGAATCCGGTCCGACGCCCTGGCGACCACGGCCTTGATCAGCTCGGCCCTTCGCGGGTCGGCTCCGACCAGCCGGCTTCTCAGGGCTTCCGAGGCCTCGACGAACAGCTGCACGAGGTCCTGGCGCGGAATGTCCGGGCGTGACCAGACGCACAGGGCAAGATCGCCATCGTCACGCGCCTTCTCGACAAGGGTCGAAATGCCGAACTGCGAAAACCGCGCGCCGACGTTTCTGGCGGTGCGCGAGACGACGGTCTGGCTTCCGCGATCCAGCGGCATTAAGCCTTCGGCCTGAGAAGGGACGCGGTTAATTGCAGGTCAATTTCAGCGACCAACCGGGCTGCGAGGCTTTTGCTCGATCCGGAAAAAAAGGAATTCGTCCGGCCCACGGGGCAAGCCTGCCTGCAACATGAAGCAACCACCGCGGGAGCTTTCGAAGGCTTCAAGGGCGGCGATAGATTCAATTCTTTTCAAATCGGCGCGGCGGGTAACCTTCATCGGTTAGGTTAAGAACCGGGAGAGATTGCGTCCCCAGCCTGAAGTTGTATGGCTAAAAGCATGTCCTCGACCTTTCACAACGCCGACAGGCGCACCCACCGAAAAGTCATGCTGACCGGCTTGGCGTTCTGCGCGGCGTTCGTGGTGGTGAGCTTTTTCGCCAGGCAGCAGCCTGACAATCACTACGTTTTGCAGAAGGCCGATCGGCTGGTTCGCACGGCGGGCTCGCCACAGCCGGCCAACTAGCCGTTCGATCTCTGCTCTATCCCGGGGCGCAGGGAACTCGCGTCTCGCCGAGACCACGGCCGAGATTTGAACCTTGAGCCGCCCTCGGCGACCTATCATCAAGGGGCAGGCTTGAGGAGGCGGTTATGACCCATTGGCAAGATAGCATGGTGGACAGACCGGAAACCGATGGTGCGGTTTACGTGACGGGCTGGACCATTTCCGGCCTCGCGGTGCTCGGCGCCATCGTCGCGGTCTGGGTGTTTGCGATCTAAGGTTTGGCCGGGGGGCCGACGAAAATCCTGCCCGATCAGGATCAAGGCGCGGGGCCGGCCAGGATCCGGCGTTCTCGAACAACGCCATTGCGCACGGCCTTCGACCGGCATCTTGATGGGCTTTCACGCCCCCACCAGGATGTCCGATCTGATCTCGTTCCGACCGTTGATGACCTTACCGGTCGCCGGCTCGAAAAGATGAACCCTCTGCAGTTCCGGCATCAGCCGAATCTCGTCGCCGGGTGACAGTTCGAGGCGGTCCTGGGTGATGGCGCAGACCTCCTGCGCACCGACATCGGCATAAATGTGGATTTCAGGGCCTGTCGGTTCGACGACGGAGACCCTGGCCGGGAAGCCCGCGCCGGCCGAGCCCGGCCGCAGATGCTCCGGCCGGATGCCGTATTTGACGATTTGTCCCGCGCTGACCCGCGTGTCCGCCGGCAGCGGCAGCGCCACGCCGTTCGAGCGCAACACCGGACATCCTCCCTCGGCGGAAACCTCGCCGGACAGCACATTCATCGAAGGCGAACCGATGAACTCGGCGACGAACAGATTGGCGGGGTGGTCATAGATATCCAGCGGCTTGCCGATCTGCTCGATATTGCCATCGCGCAGCACCACGATGGTGTCCGCCATCGTCATCGCCTCGATCTGATCGTGGGTGACATAGATGACCGTGGTCGACAGTTTGTGATGCAGCTCCTTGATCTCGGTGCGCATCTGCACGCGCAGCTTGGCATCGAGATTTGACAGCGGCTCATCGAACAGGAACACGGCCGGATCGCGCACGATGGCGCGGCCCATCGCGACGCGCTGGCGCTGACCGCCCGACAGCTGTTTTGGCTGGCGGTCGAGATAGGGCGTCAGATTGAGGATCGAAGCCGCCCACTCCACCTTCTTCCTGATCTCGGCTTTCGGCAGCTTCTTGAGCTGCATCGAGAATGCCATGTTGTCGAACACGCTGAGATGGGCGTAGAGCGCGTAGTTCTGGAACACCATCGCGATATTGCGATCCTTGGGATGCAGGTCATTGACCACGGCATTGCCGATCCTGATCTGGCCAGAGCTGATCGGCTCAAGCCCGGCTATCATGCGCAGCAATGTCGACTTGCCGCAACCGGAGGGTCCCAGCAGCACCACGAATTCGCCATCGGCAATGCTGAGGTCGATGCCGTGCAGCACCTCGAGCTTCGCGTAGGACTTGCGCACTTTGCTGATCGTCACCGATGCCATGACTGGACCCTATGCTAGGCCGGAGCGGGAACGGCCGCCCTGGCCGACAATATTCTATCCGCGATTTCGACAAAGCCTTCGCCACCGCGCTTGGAGGCGATGAAGGCCGGGGTTGCCGCCATCCCACCCTCGAAGTCCCTGACATTGGCGACCCCGCAGGCGTAGGGGAAAAATCCGAACATCGGCGCGTCGTTGGGGCTGTCGCCGCAGAACACGATGCGGTCCCTGGCATCGTCGAGATCGAGGCCTAACCTGTCGCGCAGAAAGATGCGGGTCATGGAAAGCTTGTCATAGCAGCCGAACCAGCCGTTGACATGGATCGACGAGACCTTGGCGACGCCGCCTGCGCTTTCAAACAGCGCGACGATCTTGTCGACGGCGGCACGAGGCAGTGGCGGCACGTCCTCACAGAAATCGATCGCAAGATCCGCTTCGCGGTAGAGCTGGTCGGCCGAGATCGCCGCCCCCGGCACCTCGGCGAGGATGCGCTCGCCCAGCGCCACCAGTTTACGGCGGTTGGCGGCGCGCTCGGCGTCGGTCGCAATGAATTTGCGGATCATCTTGCGGGCAACGGGATCGTGCCGGAAATAGAACGCTCCGTTCTCGCCGATCACGCCGGCCACCGGCCAGCAGCGCGCAATCATGTCGCACCAGCCCGCCGGCCGGCCGGTGACCGGAACCACCGCAAGGCCGGCGCCGCGAAGTTTTTCGAGCGCGGTATAGGAGGCCGCCGAGAGCTGGCCGCCGGTGGTCAGCGTATCGTCGATGTCGGTGAGCATGCAGACCACGCGGCGGGCGGTCTCCTCCGGGAAGCTCGAAATCGGCTTCATCGGGTCGCGCCTTCGGTAAAGCACGCAAGACGGGCGTTCCAAGCGGCGAGCATGGGCCACAGCTCGGCATGGATGGCGCGCAATTCGGCGTAGCGCGCCACGTTATTGCTGTCAGGTTGGAAGGTTCGCACCGGCGGGCTGGCCATCGCCGCAGCGGCTTCCGCAATCGTTCGATACCATCCGGCGCCCTTGGCCGCCGCGATCGCAGCACCCAGCGAGGAAGCTTCCCGCGTCGTTGAGCGAACAACGGCACGGCCCGAAGCATCGGCCAGGATTTGCAGCCAGAGGTCGCTGTCCGAACCGCCGCCGATAGCCACGAACTGACTGATCTTGCCTGCCGTCGCCGCAGCGATGGCATCGCTCTGACCGGCAACTTCCAGCGCTATTCCCTCGAGCAAGGCGCGGTAGATGGCGCCGCGCCTTGTCGAGCCCGACAATCCGGCAATCACCCCGCGCGCATAGGGATCCCAGTACGGGTTCATGCAGCCGAGCCAATAAGGCAGCACCACGACGCCGCCCGCGCCGATCGGGCAAAGGCTGGCTTCGGCCTCCAGTGCCGCGTAAATGTCCCGTTGTGCCGCCGGATCGGCCCCGAACATCTCGCGCGCCATCCAATCTATCAGGAAGGTCCCGGTGCGGATGCACAGTTCGTAGATGTAGCCATCGTCGCAGACGGCGTTCTCGGTGCGAAACGAGCGGTCATAGGCATAGCCGAGGCCGTAGCTTCCGGAGACGACCGCGGTCCCCAGGTTGATGTAGGCGCGGCCCGGCGACGTGATGCCGGCGCCGGTGCCCGCGCATTGCCCATCGCCGCCGCCAGCGATGACCGGGGTTCCGACCGGCAGACCGGTGTATGCTGCGGCCGTGGGCGTCACCTCACCCATCGGCGTTCCCGGTTGCGTCAACAGTGGCAGCCTTTCGACGGCAATGCCAACGGCACCGAGGATGTCCGCAGACCAGGTGCGGCTGGTCATGTCGAGCATCCCGGTGGGATCGGCCGATGCCGTGGAGGTCCGCCATTGGCCGGTCAAACAATGCGTCAGATAACCATGGACCTCGGCAAACCTGTCGGTATGAGCAAAAATCGCCGGCTCCTGCTCGGCCATCCAGAGGATACGGTAAAGGCAGGGCAGCACATCCAGCGGTTTGCCGGAAATGGCATGAACGCGCTCCGCCCCAAATGTCTTGCCAAAGGCCGCTACCTGGGGCCGCGCCCGTTCGTCGAGCCAGGTCATGGCGGGCCTGGTCGCGACGCCGTCTTCGGTGAACGCGCCGAAAGTCTCGCGCTGATTGGAAATCGCGATCGCGGCGACCCGCGCCGGATCGACCTTGCCGGTCACACCGCGCAAGGCCGCCGACGTCGAATCCCACCACTCCTCGGGGTTCTGCTCGAAATGTCCGGGCTGCGGATTGGCAAGCCCAATAGCCATGCGTCCCTCAGCGACGGCATCACCGCTGCGGTCCCAGGCGATCGCCTTGGTCGCCGAGGTCGAACTGTCGATGCCGATCACCAGGTCCTTGGTCATGTCGTCCCGTCTCAAAAGAAGCGAAGGCGGCTGTCGCCGCCTCCGCAGACCTTTGCGTCGAGGGCCTAGAGCAGGCCCGCATCCTTCACCTTGGCGTCGATCTGCGCCGCCAGGACGTCCATGCACTTTTTGGGATCACCGTTATACTCCTGACCGGTGAGCAGCTTGCCGAGTTCGGTGGGGATCTCGTTGGTGGAGAACCCGGCCCATAGTGGCATGTGCGGCTCGGTGGCCATCGCATTGTCGATGATCCACTTCACCGTATCGAGATGCCGTGTGGTGCCGGCGCCGACCTTGGCCTTGGCCTTGACGCGCGGATCGGCGAACGAGGAATTGCGCATCGGCGCAAAGCCGCCGATCAGCGTACAGCGGGTCATGATTTCCTTGCAGCAGCCCCACTGCATGAAGATCCAGGCCGCTTCCCTGTTCTTGGAATATTTGGACAGCGAGATACACGAGCCGCCCTGATGGCCGAGATTCGGCTGCTCGTCGAAGCCCGCCTCGGAGGCCGGCCGCAGGACCTTGGCGGTCAGCGGTTTGGCCGGCTCCCACAGGCCCCTGACCTTGGAATCGTCGGCGTCGAGGCCCGGGAAAAACTCGTCCCAGCTCTGCACCAGGGCGACCTGCCCCGAATGCATCATTTCGAACTGGCCGTCCCAGGTGGACGCCGTCGAATTCGGCGGCGCATATTTCAACAGCTCCTGATACCATTTCAGCCCGGCGATACCCTGCGGGTCGTTGCCCGAGAATTTCTTGTCTTTGTTGAAGATCGAACCGCCATGGCCCCACACCGCCTGGCTCCAATCGCATTCCAGCGAATAGTGTCCGGACTTGGCCTGCAGGCCCGTTCCGAAAACGCCACTGGCCTTCTCGGCCTCGGTAATCAGCTTGGCGGCAGCCAAGAACTCTTCGTAGGTCGTCGGCACGGCGATCTTGTGCTTCTCGAGGATGTCCTTGCGGTACATCAGCGTGAAGATCGGGATATCGAACGGAATACCCATCCATTTTCCGTCGACCTTGGCGATGTTGTCGACCAGCGGCTTGGAGAAGTCATCCCAGTCGAAATTGGGCATCGCCAGCTCGGGCTTGTCCTTGTAGTAGGCCACGGGATCGATGCAATCGGGCTGGAACTGAGATATCCACGACTGGTCGAGATAATAAAGGTCGTAGGAACCGAGCTGTCCCTGCACGTCCTGCGTCGCCTTAGCAAGCACTTGCTCAAGCGGCACGATTTCGACTTCGACTTCGATGCCGGTCGGGTCGGTGAACTCCTTCTTGATCTGGTTGAGCACAACCGACGGCGGCGTTGCTTCGGTCGAATAGCGGATCTTGGCGCCCTTGAATTTGCTTCCGACCTCCTTCAGCCATTTGGCCTGGTCGTCCGGCAGGCCTTCGGCATAGGCCTGCGTGCCGAGCATGCTGCCCTGGCGCAAGCCGCGCGGATTGCCCAGCATTCCAAGGCCAAAGGCCGAGAAGCCGATGCCGGCCGTGCCCATCTTGCGCAGAAAATCACGTTTGGAAATTTGCCGGTTGGTATAGGCGTTGGCGGTATCGATGATGAAGGTCTGCTGGTCGAATTTCTTGAAACTCATTGGCTAGTCCTCCCGGGTTTTGTGACTTTTAAATCTCGCACCGCGGCCTATTCCTTGAGGGACCCAAGGGTAAGGCCGCGGACAAGCTGCTTTTGGACGAGCAGAATGAAGATGAAACTCGGGATCACGGCGGTGGTGCCGAGTGCCGCGATGAATCCCCATTCCGAGCCCGTCGAAGTGACGAAGGTGGTGATTTTAACAGGCAGTGTTCGTATCGAGTTGGTCAGGAACAGTGACAGCAGGAACTCCGTCCAGGAAAAGATGAAACACAGGACCGCGGTGGCGGCAGCGCCGCCCTTGACCATCGGCAACACGACGCACCAGAAAATCTGCAATCGCGTGGCGCCATCGATCATCGCAGCCTCGTCCACGTCCACGGGAACGTCGTCATAGAACGACTTCATCAGCAGCACGGCGATAGGAAGGTTGATCAGCGTGTCGACGATGACGAGGCCAAGGCGGGTGTCACCCAGCGACAGATAGTGGAACATGAAGACCACCGGCACGATGATGGCGATCGGCGGCATGAAACGCTGCGACAGGATCCAGTTGAGATAGGCTTGCCGCCAGCGGAACCGCATCCGCGACAACGCGTAAGCCGCAAACACCGCCAGCAGCAGGGTAAAAGCCGTCGATCCCACCGCAACGATCAGCGAGTCTATGATGGTTTGACGGCTGTCGTAGGAACTGGCGCCCCCGACCCCGAAGGTGTTGCCTGAATCGATCGCCAATTCTGCCCGCGATTTGCCCAGCATCGTTACGGCGTAGTTGACCAGCGTCGGCTTGAAGTTGAACCAGACGATCCCGTCCTTGTCGAAAATCGCCGATGTCGGCTTGAACGACGTCAGCGCCCACCAGAACAGCGGGAACATGAACAGGCTGACCACCAGCACGGCCGCCACGTCGCGCAATCGTTTCTGAAGAAAGCTTTCCTGCATCAGAACTGCACCTTGAACAGCTTGATGAAGATGCTCGAGGTGACGATCACCAGGAACAGCGTGAATAGCGAAATCGTCGAAGCGTAGGGGAAGTCGGCATTCTTGAAATAGATGGTGCCGGCATAGGACGTCAGCGTTTCGGTCGCGGTGCCCGGGCCGCTATCCGTCATCACCTTCACATAGTCGTAGATCCGGAACAGATCGACGCCGCGGATCAGAACGGCGATCGCGATGATCTTGGAGAGCATCGGCAGGGTCAGGCGAATGAACGCCTGGGTGGCGGTCGCCCCATCGATCGCGGCGGCCTCGAACGGCTCCTTCGGCAAGGCGCGCAGCCCGGCGAGCATGATCAGCACCATGAAGGGCGTCCACTGCCAGATATCGGCCAGCAGCACGCCGGCCAATGCCGAGCCGCTGGAGGCCAGAATCGGATGTGCCGGCGACCACAGCCCGAGCGAGACGAGGCCCATGCTCAGGACACCGAACGACCCGTCCAGCATCAGCAGAAACATCATGCCGGTGACGGCGGGGGGCACCACCAGCGGCAGCGTCATCAGCGCGCGAAGCAGGCCGTAACCCTTGCGGTCGCTGTCGAGCAGCAAGGCGATGGCCAGGCCGAGGCCGAGTTCGATCACCAGTGCTATGATCGTATACAGATAGGTATGACCGATCGCGCCCCAGACGCGGTCATCGGTCAACAGCTTCCCCCAGTTCCAGGTCGGATAGAAAACGTTGATCCGCGTGACCGGGTTGCGCTTGAAGAACGACAACCACAGCGCATACAGCAGCGGATAAACTCCGAAAGCCACGATCACCGCCGTAATCGGCGCCAACCAGGGGAACGGGTGTTCCGACGTCAGAAATTGCGGCCATGCTCGGCGGCGGCGCGGCGCGGGCGCATCGACAGCCAGAGCGCGCAGATGCTGCGAAACCATTGACGTTCCTCACTCGCTTGTCGTTTGATCCGGGCTCTGCGGCCCAGTTCACTTTTATTTTATTTCAGGGCCGACGTGATGCTCCGGTTCGCAAGGACCGGGCCGCACGCGGCACCAGCGCCCTCGCCGTTGCTTCATCGGTGACCAATACCGTTGCGTAATTGCCGTTGAGGGCTGCGTAGACCGCATCGATCTTGTCGCTGCCGCCGGCGACGCAAATCCGTTCCGGCACTTTGGCGATCTCATCAAGCGTCAGGCCGATCATCTGGTTGTCCAGCGCGCCCAGGAGCGGTCTTCCTTCCCGGTCGATGAAACGTCCGCTCACCACGCCGATGGCGCCACGTGCGAGATAAGGCTCGATCTTCTCGGGTGTCATGTATCCGCTGCGCATCGCGGTGCCTGCTTTATCCACACTGCCAACGCCGAACAGCACCTTGGTGCTCGAGTGGATGATCCTGAACGTCTCGACCAGCGCCGGTTCCTGCATGAACAAGCGCTTGATCTGGGCGGTCGAGACAATGCCAGGGGCGTGCAGGTTGACGCATCGGGCGCCAAGCTTGTTGGCAATGTTGGAGGTGCACAGCTCCGGCGAAAATTCCGTTGTGCCGATCGAACTGCCGGCAATCTGGGCCACCGTTACGCCCGGCAGTTTCATCTCGGGCAATGCCGCCGACAACGCCTGCACCGTGCGTCCCCAGGAAACGCCCAGCACATCGGCAAGCTGCAACCGCTCGGTCAGCAATCGCGCGCCCGCCTTGCCGATCCGTTCGGGAACCGGTAACCGGCCGCCGTCGTCAGGGACCACCAGGCAGTTGGACAGCCCGTAGGCGTCGGCAACCTCGCGAGCCAGCCCGATGGTCTGCAAATGCCGCGAAGACACGGCGATGGTGACGATGTTGCGGTCCCGCGCCTCTTGCAGGAAGTTGACGACCGACGCGCGTGAAACCCCGAGCCGGTCGGCGACTTCCTCCTGGGTCATACTCTCTTCGTAATAGAGCCAGGCCGCCCAGACGATCGGATCACCATCGAACTCGGCCGGAATCGACAGCGCCCGGCGCTTGATGCGCGGCGGCGTCAATTTGCGTTCCAGCGTCCTGGTCATCGGCAAATCCAGCGAGGAGGCCTCGGTCGCACAAAATGCACATCATATTGACAATTGTCAATCGGATGGCTTATTTGTCAAATGCCTTTGTCTAATGTCACGGTCGGGGCGACGGCGTCGAAAGCGCTGCGCGGGAATTGTCGATGTCGAAGCAGAATTGGACCGCGCTGATCGACGATCTGGTGGCTGGCCGCTGGATCAATCCGCAAACCGGCAAACCGGCAAAGGTCCCCTACGACGCCATCGTGATCGAGGACAGCCTCGAGGGCCGCGAGGCCGAACTGGTAGCAGCCTTGAAACTGGGGCAGCGCCTCGCTTTGGTTGCCGATCAGGCGACCTACGACGCCATGGGCGCGCGCGTTGCCAGGGCATTGCGAGAACTCGGCGCCATCGAAACCATCGTGCTCGACCGTCCGCATGCCGACATGGCAGAGATTCGCAGTCTCACCGAGAAGCTGCGCGGCTTCGATGCGGTCGTCGCGGTCGGCTCTGGCACCGTCAATGATCTTTGCAAATACGTCACCGGCTTGGACGGAAGACGCTATTGCGTGTTCGCGACGGCGGCTTCAATGAACGGGTATACCTCCTCCACCGCTTCAGTCACGCTCGACAGCGGCTTGAAGGTGTCGTTGCCCTCGCATACGCCCGCCGGATTTTTCGTCGATCTCAAGGTATCCGCCGCCGCGCCGTGCTATCTCGCGGCGTCCGGCTATGCGGACTGCCTCGCCCGCTCGGTCGCGCAGATCGACTGGTGGATGTCGCACCGGCTATTGGGAACGGCCTATTTCCAGGAGCCTTATACGATCCAGGCCGCCGACGAGATCGAACTCAACAAGCGCGCCGGGGACTTGCCCAAAGGTGATATCGCCGCGATGGGGTATCTCTATCGCGTGCTGACATTGTGCGGCCTCGGCATCTCCTTTACCGGGGTCTCCCACCATGGCTCGATGGGCGAGCACCAGATCTCGCATTATATCGATTGTTTTGCCGGAGCACGGCACCCCGGCAGCCTGCACGGTCAACAGGTGGGTATCGCCTCCCTGAGCATGGCGCGGCTGCAGCAACGCATGCTTGCCGATGATCAACCTCTCTCGGTTCGCGCGACCCGCATAGATGCTGCCGATATGACCCGCCGCTTTGGCGAGCAAGTCGCAGCCCAGTGTCTTGCGGAACTGAAACGCAAGGCCTTCGCCAGCGACGGCGCCGTTGCGTTCAACCGCAAGCTGCAGGACACTTGGCCGGAGCTTCGGCGCGAGCTTGCCGGCTTCATGATCCCGGTCGCCGAGATGAAGCGATTGCTATCGGCCGCAGGCGGCGCCACCAGCGCCACCGAACTCGGCATCCCCGTCGACTTCTATCGCGAAGCCATCGTGCACTGCCGGGAGATGCGCAACCGCTTTTCGTTCCTCGACATTGCCGCCGATGCCGGAACGCTGGAGGCGTTTGCGCAGGATGAGTTCTGATGGGAGGTCCGTGACATGACGACAAAGCCGCTGGTGGCCGTGACCGGTGCGAGTTCCGGCATCGGCGAGGCGACTGCCCGCGCCTTTTCGGCAGCGGGTCATCCCGTACTGCTGATGGCGCGGCGAATCGAACGGCTGAACGCCATGCGCCTTCCCAATTCGGTCGGCCGCCAAGTCGACGTGCGCGATCGCGCCGCGCTCGCGGCCGCAGTGCGGGAAGCCGAAGCGGAATTCGGTCCGCTGGACATGATGTTCGCCAACGCAGGCATCGCCCGGCTGGGTGACGTCGGCAAGCAGGATCCCGCCGATTGGGACGAAATGATCGCCATCAATGTCAACGGCGTGATGAACAGCGTGCATGCCGTGATGGCGGGCATGATGGAGCGCCGCCGCGGCACACTGGTCATGATGAGCTCGATCGCCGGACGCAAGGTCTATCCCGATCATACGGTCTATTGCGGCACAAAATACTTCGTCCACGGCGTATCGGAGAGCCTTCGCGAGTATCTTTCCGACTACAACGTACGCGTAATCGTCATTTCCCCGGGGGTGATCGAAACCGAGGTTCTGGATGGCGTGAAGGATCCGGTGACGCTCGCCAACTACAAGGCCAACAAGGTGGCGATCGGCGGCGGCATCGGCGCCGAACATGTCGCGGACCTGATTCTGAACGCCTACAGCCTCCCACAAAACGCGCTGGTGCAGGAAATCTGCATCACGCCCACCCGGCAGAAATATTGAGCGCAATTGCTGAATCGTCAGGAGCCGATCATGACCGACACCGAACTTCATTTGCGCGAGTTGATCATCGCCAAATGCCGCTGGATGAATGCCACCGGACTGAACCAGGGCACGTCCGGAAACATCTCGGCGCGTCATGGCAACGACATGCTGATTTCGCCGTCGGCGATACCCTACGACACGCTTACCCCCGATATGATCGCCGCGATGCCCATCGATGGCGAATACGGATCGTGGAAAGGCCCGCTCAAGCCCTCCTCGGAATGGCGTTTTCACCTCGACATCATGAAGGCGCGGCCGGATGTCGGGGGCATCGTCCATACCCATGCGACCTATTCCACCGTGCTGGCGATCGCGCGCAAGGAAATTCCGGCGTGCCACTACATGATGGCCGCGTTCGGCGGCATGAACGTCCGCGTTGCCGACTATGCCAGGTTCGGCACCAAGGAGCTGTCGGATCATGCCCTCAAGGCCTTGCAGAACCGGACCGCCTGCCTGCTGGCAAATCACGGAATGATCGCGACCGGCGCATCGCTGGACAAGGCGATGTGGCTGGCCGTCGAACTCGAGACCATCGCCCGACAATATTATCTCACCCTGGCCATCGGCGGTCCGGTGCTGCTGAGCGAGGCCGACATCAACGAAACCGTTTCGGCGTTCGGCAGCTATGGCTTGCAGGACCCTCCGGCAAAACCAGCCCGAAAGACTTCGGGAGCGTAAATGCGGCACGATCGCTGACGACATCCACAGGCCCGGCACCATGGCGAAAACAACGTGACCAGCTTCGAAGACCCCGACCTGCGGGAACTGCTTGATCTCACGGCGCGGCTGGGACGGGACCGGCTTGTGGTTCAAGGGCCCGGCGGCAACATCTCGTTGAAGCGCGATGCCGTGATGTGGGTGAAGGCCAGCGGCACCTGGATGATGGATGCATTGGCGCGGCCGATCCTGGTGCCGGTCGACTTCGCTGCGGTGCGCAGCGCGCTGGCCGCCGGCGATCCGTCCTGCGAGACCTGCAGCGAATTTGTCCGACACGATCTGGTCCGCTCGCCATTGCGGCCGTCGATCGAAACCACCCTTCACGCCATCATGCCGCACAAGGTGGTGCTGCATGTGCATTGCGTCGAGACAATTTCGCTCGCCTGCCTGTCGAACGCGAGGGAACGGCTGGCCAAGCCCTTGGCGGGGCTGCAATGGGCGTTCGTGCCCTATGTCCGCCCCGGCCCCTCGCTGGCGCGAATGATGGCCGAACTTCTCACCGGCGCTACCAATGTCGTGGTGCTCGGCAAGCATGGCCTCGTGGTCGCCGGCGACAGCGTTGCCGAGGCGGCCCAGTTGCGCGCCGACGTTTCGCGCCGGCTGGCCCGGGTGGCCCGCGCCGCACCGACGGTCGATCGGGAAGCGCTGCGCAAGGCTGTGGACACCGGTTACCACATGGCAGCCGACGATGAACTGCACGCGGTGGCAACCGACCCCGTCAGTCTCGCCGCCGCACGGCGCGGATCGCTCTATCCGGACCACGTGGTTTTTCTCGGGCCCGGCATCATCGCAACCGCGGGCCGCGAGACCGCGGCCGATGCCGCGCGGCGCGTCGGGCGTCCGGACGCGCCCCTGGTGATCGTTCCCGGTGTCGGAGTCCTGCTGCACGACAGCGCGACTTCGAGCGCCCGCGCGCTCGCACGCTGCCTCGCCGACGTCACCTGCCGCCTGGCGGGCGACGATCCGGTCGAGCCCCTGAGTGCTGCGGACGAAGCCCAGCTAATCGACTGGGACGCGGAGAAATACCGGCAGTCGCTCGACCAGAGGATGCCATGATCGATCTGGTGCTTGGCGTCGATGTCGGCACCTCGGGCGTTCGGGTGGCGACGATCGATCAGGCTGGGCATGTCGCGGCCTTCGCCGCATCGACCATGCCGGCGCCGCTTCGCCAGGGTTTTAGAATCACCCAGGACCCTGCCGCGTGGGTCCATGGACTTCACGAGGCGATGGCACGCCTTGGCTCGGCCGTGGATCTGGCACGGATCGGCGCGCTGGCAGTGGATGGCACATCGGGCACGCTTGTCGCTGTCGACGAGGCGGGGCGCCCGGTCGCGGCGGCAAGCCTCTACAACGATCGGGCCGATGACGCCGCAATTGCTGCGGTCCGCCGGGCGGCGCCGGCGCGCACCGCGGTTCACGGCGCAACCTCGCCGCTCGCGCGGGCCGCGCGCTTGCAACAGACAGCTGGCGTTGCCAGAATCATTCACCAGGCCGACTGGATCGCAGGCCAGTTCTGCGGACGGTTCGATATCAGCGACGAAAACAACGCGTTGAAGACCGGGTATGATCCGGTCGCTCGGGCTTGGCCGGATTGGATCGCCACCGTCGGCGTCGAACGCGACAAGCTGCCCGCGGTCGTGCCGGCCGGCACGGCCATCGGCGAAGTAACTGCCGAGGCCGCCTGCCGATTCGGCCTGCCGGCCCGAGCGATCGTTGTGGCCGGCTCGACCGATGGATGCGCGGCCTTTCTTGCGTCCGGCGCCGGCCGGCCGGGAGAAGCCGTCACCTCGCTGGGCTCGACACTGGTGCTGAAACTCGCCAGCGAGCAACCATTGTCTGCTCCCGAATATGGCATCTACAGCCATCGGATCGGCGAGATGTGGCTGGCTGGCGGCGCCTCAAACACCGGAGGCGCTGTGCTGGCGCAGTTCTTCACGCCGGAAGCCATCCGCGACATCAGCCGCCGCATCGAGCCTGGCGCACGTACCGGCTTCGACTATTACCCGCTGGCCGCGCCGGGCGAACGCTTTCCCATCAACGATCCGGCATTGGCGCCGCGGATCACGCCGCGACCAGCCGACCAAGCGGTGTTTCTGCAGGCCCTGTTGGAAGGCATCGCGGGGATCGAGGCGTTGGGTTACCGGCGCTTGGCCGAACTCGGCGGCCCGCGACTGATCAGCGTCGCCACCGTCGGCGGCGGCGCAGCGAATGAGGCCTGGAGCAGCATCCGCGCCGCGGCGCTTGGCGTGCCGCTGCGAACGGCCGAGAGCGAAGAAGCTGCCGTCGGCGTCGCGCGGCTCGCGCTGCGCGGCGTCGGAACGCGCCGCTCGCCATGAAACCGATCGTCGGATTGCGCCAGATCGCGGATCAGTTTGATCTCTTCCTTGTGGATCAATTCGGGGTGCTGCATGACGGCGTCGCGGCCTATCCGGGCGTCATTGACGGATTGGCCAGACTTGCGTCCCGCGGGCGCAAGGCGGTCGTATTGACGAATTCCGGCAAGGGAGCAGCGGCAAACCTTTCCCGGCTCCGCGCACTCGGTTTTGCCGATTCGGGTCTCGATACCGTCATCAGTTCGGGCGACGTGGCCTTGCAACGCGTCAGAAGCGGCGTCCTCGGCCCGCGGTTTGCGGAGGGCGCGGATATCTGCGTGATCGGGCGTCCCGGCGATAGCTACGCTTTTTCAGCGGACCACTTCACGCTGGTCACCCGGCCGCAAGACGCCGCTTTCCTGGTGTTTGCCGGTTCGCAGGCGCCGCTTATCTCGCTGGACGGATATCGTCGGAAGCTGACAGCAGCCGCGCAGGCGGGTGTGCCCGCGATTTGCATCAACCCGGACCTCACGATGATCCGGGACGGCGGGCTGGTTGCGGCACCAGGCGCCATTGCAAGGGTCTACGAAAATCTCGGCGCTGCCGTCGAATATGTCGGCAAGCCCTACCCGGCAATCTTCGACCACGCCATCGCCACCGCCGCGATGGGCCGCGGCGCGCGCATCGTCATGATCGGCGACAGTCCGGAGCACGACGTGGCGGGCGCCAGGGCGATCGGGCTGCCGACGCTTCTGGTGCGAACCGGCATTCATCGCCAGTTGTCCGAGCAGCAGTTGATACGATTCTGCGAGGGTTGTGGCGGCGTCCCGGATTTCCTGGCGGCCGCCTTCGAATGGTGACCACGAATCGCTTTAAAGCCAGGCGCACACCAGCGCCAGATTCGCCGCGCAGGCCGCCAGCAGCGCCACTGACAGTGCGAGATGCACCCGTTGGCAGGAGGTTTGAAGGATCGTTCCCATGACGACGAAAACATCGGGCGATTCTAGCCCGGGAGTCTCGGGGAATATTTTTGGCGGGATTCAGGACTCGTTTACGACTCAGCGACTCCGACGGGATTGGCCCCGTCCGGGTCCGCGGCCTTCTCGCAGCCGCGTGAAACACCGCCCCCGTCAGGCCGCAACCCTGTGTCGGCCTGCGCGTTAGAGCAGTTTGGCGGAGCCATCCCATGCCCTATGCGCTGTTTTGCAACGAGGCCAGGCTGAGCAAGACCTATCCCACCGAGGCGGACGTCTGGAAACTCGCCCGCCAGAGCGGTCTGGTGGTCGATTCGGCATCGCAGAATGCGGAATCGGCAGCGCGGCCGGTGCTGGACAATGACTACGAGATCAAGCCCTGCCGGCCTGACCCGCAGGAGGATCCCGCCAGCAACAAGGCCGAGGCCGAGCGCGAAGCTCCGCTGGAATTTCAGCTGGATCGGGAGCAAGCCGAACCCGGACAGGCCTAGCGATGTCGTGCCGGGCTGATCGTTCCGGAGATCGAGGACTACGGGCTCGCGATCGCCAGCGAGGCCTGTTCGGCCGCCAAGGTCACGCAAGCCTTCCGGCGGTGCAGCCCCCTGATCGCGCCGGTGACCTTGAGCACCTTTCCGGCCGGACATGACGCGTCCTGCACCAAGGCGATTTCATAGGGCGCGAGGATCAACGGTTCGGATTTCAGCACGGTCTGGGCAACACACGGCAGGGCAACCGCGGAAAAAACAACCCCTAACATAAAGGCACGCATGTTCGCTGTCCATCAACCGGCACAACCATAATAACCGATTGCGTGCGGAAGTTCCGTGCACTGCAAAAATTATTTTTCCCCGACTGTTTGCCTCGTCCGGGCCGGCGTGGGCGCCGGCCTGCAGAACAAGTCCCTGAAAACAAGGAAGGCCGGCGCGAAGCCGGCCTTCCTGTTATGGCGCAAGCAAATTTCGTCAGTACCGCGCGGCGACCGGGCCGCCCCAGCCGAAATGGTAGTTCAGGCCGGCCTTGACGGTCTGCTCGTCGTTGCGGAACCGGGCCCCGACGATCTCGGGGGTCCCGCTGGTGAAGGTCGTGTTGCCGAAATTGTAGTATTGGTATTCCAATTTGGCAGACCAGTTCGGGGCGAACATGTATTCGAGGCCGGCGCCAACGGTATAGCCGTCCCGGTGACCGCCATCGGTGGTAAAGGGCACCGGCACCCCGGCCAGGCTGACGTTGATCGTGTCGTTGTCGCGCCAAGCATAACCGCCCTTGGCGTAGAGCAGCGCCGGACCCCAAGTGTAGCCGAAGCGGCCGGTAACCGAGCCAAGCTGGCCGGTATTGCCGCTCACCAGCGTGCCGGCCGGGAAAAGTATGCCGCCATTATTGCTGTTGGCGAGCCAGCTGTACTGGGCTTCGGCACCGATCACCCAGTTGGTCGCGAACTGATAATCAAAGCCGCCCTGCACGCCGCCCAGGAACTGGCCGCCGCTGCCCTGCAGGCTGTTGCTGTCCGCGAACGCGCCGCCGATATGGCCGCCGATATAGAAGCCGGTCCAGTTGTAGATCGCTTCGGGAGGCGTATAGGCCGGGGCCTTGGTGTAGGTGCGCGCGGGCAGATCGGCTGCGACCGCGGGGGCCGCGAATGCGATCAGAGCAGCTGCGCCGAGCAAGAGTTTCTTCATGATGGTCCCCATTGTGACGTTGCGACCTTCATCAAACAACGTGGCGTCAATTTGGTTGCTTCGCGGCGATGCCGAAGCACGGATCGTGCGCAACTGTGACGACGAAGCAACAACGCGGTTTTGTTCCACAAAAACCTTCATTTTTTGCCGATAAACCGGGTAGCCGCATCCTTCGGGTGGGTCGGCGAAAGGCCAGGCCAGGTTCAAAGCTCGCTGAAAAGTGATCCGGGTATCGTACGGCTGCGGCGTGGGTCAGCGCGTCATCTTTTCCAGTTCCGGGAACGGCGCATAGACTGCGCCGGCGCAGGTTTCGCCGGCGTTCTCGACCACGTGGTCGAGCCGGCCGTCGACATAGACAATAACGCGTTCGCGGATGTCGCGATAACTGCCATCGGACTCGCGCGGGGTAAAATGCAGGCAGCTGACATAACGCACCCGCCCGCCGACAGTGCGCTGAACCGGCTCGGCCATCGCGGCATCGTGCACGCCCACGGGATTGGTGAGGTAGGTCTTCATGAACGCCAGCAATTCGGCGCGGTAATTGTTGGGAAAAGGCTGGTTGGTGCCGCCGCGATCGGTGGTAAAGCTGACGCTTCTGCTGTCGTCGCCGCCGGCGCAGGCGGCGAGCACGACCGGCAACAGCAGGATTGCCGCACATCTTGCTGATATTCCCCAGCCTGCTGATATTCCCAAGTGCAACTCAATACCCGGCGGTTTGGAACTGGCGAATCCCGGTGTTCTCTTCATTTTCGCCAGTGGCGAACTTCGGATTCGGGACCCTAGACTGTCCGCCGGCGAAATGGAATTCGCCTATCGGTCTGCGCTCCCGGCCGGGAGCCCCTGCCCGGTACGCCGCTGCGGCCCGCCGCCATTGGGGAAGCAATGGTAGCGGGCCGGGCCAGCTAAACCGCGCGCGGGCGATGTGGATCACGCCGCGCGCGGCCGGCCGACCGGTGTCAGCGCTTGTGCAAGCGATGGTGCCGGAAATGCCGGTAATGCCGATGATGATGGCGGCCCATGCTGGCATTGGCGTTCAGCACGCTGGCCTTTACCTGCGCGGCCTTGATGACCGGAGCCTGCGTCGTCTTGCCGGCGCCGGCCGCCATTGCGGGCGCGGCCAGAACGGAAACGGCAAGCAGGGCCGCGGAAATTGTCTTCAACAGGGTGGTGTCCTCTTTCAACGGGGATCCCGAGGGTTTCCGGTCGGATGGCCGGGCTCGTCGATCATATTCGCCACCTTAAGGACGGCGCGCTGAACCCCGGCTGAAGCGCGGCGGTGGACTTCGTTCATCTGGATGACATGTTCGTCATGTTGGCTGCCGGCGGGCAGCCGGCGCGTACCGGCAAAATCGGCAAATTGGGCCGGTGGCCGGGGAATGTGCTGTCGCAGCCGGTGTTCAATCAACGGGCCTCGGTATAGGATGGCGGCCCATCAAAATCGGGAGCGACGGATGAGCAAATTTGCGATGAGGATTTTGGCGTTGGCCATGTATTCGACGGCGCTGATGGTACCCCTGCTCACATCAGCCTATGCCTCGGGCGACGAGAATCCGTCGCCGCCGGCGTCGACGTCGGACAGCAAGAAGGTCAAGAAGGACAAGAAGAAGACCGACAAGAGCTCCAGCATCGAGGATCGCCGGTTCCTGGACGGCTATCACGCCGCGTACGCCACGGTCTACGACCGCAACGATTACGCCGCGGCCATCGCCCAGCTGAAAGCGCTTGGTCACGACGACAACGCCGCCGTCGCCAACCTGATCGGCTACTCCTATCGCAAGCTCGGCGACTACAAGGTGTCGCAGATCTGGTACGAGCGCGCGCTGAAGATCGATCCGGACCATGTCAAGACCTGGCAGTATTACGGGCTTTGGCAGGTCGAACAGGGCAACCGCGACCAGGCACAGTACCATTTGAGCCGGCTCGCCGCCCTGGCCGGCACCGACAGCGAGGAATATCGCTCGCTGGCCGCAGCCCTCGAACAGCCTCCGGGCACCGGCCTCGTCTACTGAGTTCGGCACCGTCAATGGGCCGGCGCGCTCCTCCCGGGGTGCGCCGGTTTGTAGCCGAGGGTCTTGTCGGCTCACTTCATCAGCGCCTGAGCCTCGCCCCGAAAAGCCTGGCGCGAAGCGTCGCGCGAATAGAACATGTGGCCGCCGGGATAGACCATGAGCTTGACGCGATCGGGTGAAGCATAGGCCGGCAGCTGGTCGAGCAGGATCTTCGAACCGAAATAGGGCGTGGCGAGATCGAACAGCCCGTGCCCCACCAACAGCTTCAGTTTCGGGTCGAGCGCGAGTATCTGCCGCAGTTGGGAGATCGACTCGGCGGGGTGCTGGCCATGACCGAAATCCCAGGCTTTGCCGACCGCGTTGCTGAGCACCTCGTAGGAACCGTCCGGCCGCCAATTCAGCTTGCGCGTGGTGAGGTCGACCGCCGCACTGGTCAAGGGCGCGTAAAGCGGTTCGCCGGACGGATCGCTGAAATGATAAAAACTGGAGTCCGGATAGGGATCGAGGCCGGTGATCGATGCATCGTAGCGTCCGGTCACCTTGCCGTCGCGGCGGTCGAATTCGCGGCGAAACTCGGCAATGTCGAAGCGGCCGGCAAGCCTGCGGCTCACGGCCTGATCGATCCCCGTCAAGGCTGCCACCCGGTCGGCAAGCCGCGTCGTGGCTTCGGTGTCGGCGAGGCCCTTGACGAGGTCGCCCAGGAAATCGCCTCGCGCATAGCCTTCGACGTCGGACATGTCGGCGCGGGTGACGTGGCCGCCCTTGGACTCGCGGTTGACCGCCGCCATGGTGGGAAGGCTCGCGACATATTGCAGAAGGCTGGAGCCTGAAAATTCGCGGAAGTCGAGCACCGGCGACAGCAGGATGAGGCCCTTCACCCCGACGCCCTGCTGGATCTGCAGCTCGCGCACGACCTTTGGCCCGCGAATGCCGCCATAGCTTTCGCCGACGACAAATTTGGGCGAGCGCAAACGGTCGGACTTTTCCAGCCAGCGACGGATCGTCACCGCGATCGAGTTGACGTCGCCGTCAACCGAAAACAGCCGCTTGCGCGCTTCATCGCCGGTGGCGATGAAGCGGCTATAGCCGGTACCGACGGGATCGATGAACACCAGATCGGTAAAGTCGAGCCAGGTCTCGGCATTGGGCACGAGATCGGGGGGCGCCGAGGAAATCGCCGCGTCGGCGTCGATCGCCAGTCGCCATGGTCCGACGTTGCCCAATTGCAGCCAGGCCGAGGACGCCCCGGGGCCGCCGTTGAACAGAAAGGTCACCGGCCGGGTGGCCGGATCGGCGCCATCCAGCTGATAGGCGGTGGTGGCGATTTCGGCCTGCGGCTCGCCCTTGTCGTCGAACAGGCGGATTGAGCCGGCGGTGGCCGTGAAGGCGAGCGTGCGCCCGGGAAGCGCCAACGTATGTTTTGTCGTGGAGTCCGGCGGCAGGCGATGCTGTTCGGACACCGCCGGCGGATTCGAGGCTGTGCCGTGCCCGCCGGTCACAGCCGCCTTCTGGCCCGAAGCCGTTGCGGCCGGCGGCTGTGGCGGGGGCTGCGGCGCATCCTCGGCGCGTGCGCCGGCCACCACGGCCAAAGCGACAACCGCAAGGACGATGCGCGCCAGGCCCGGCGCGGCGAAAGCAATGGCCATGTCAGTTCTCTCCTGCTTGCCGCAATCCACCGGAACCGCCGCGCTTTGCCGCCCCGAAACTGCGACAGCTTGGCGGTCTGCGCAAGTTAACAGGCATGGTTGACTTCCCGCGCGGGCCGCTTCCCGGCCCCGCCGGCATTCGCCGTGTTGGCAGGCTGTCTCGACAAAGGCCGCCAAGGTCGTATAGACGACCTCGGCGTACCCGCTCCCCGTCGCCGATATGAGCCCGCGATCCCATGACCACGCCCAAGCGATATGACCGGATCGCCTTCGTCGCCAGCGCCGGCGCGGAAGCCCAGCAGGCGCTGGCGCAGCTGACGGAGCTCTACGGCAATTGCGATTCCGATCAGGCCGATGTCGTGGTGGCGCTCGGCGGCGACGGCTTGATGCTGCAAACGCTGCATCAGAACATGCGCTCGGGCAAGCCGATCTACGGCATGCATCGCGGCACCGTCGGCTTCCTGATGAACGAGTTCAGCAGCCACGACCTGCACGCCCGGCTGGCGGAAGCCAGGGAAACCGTGATCCATCCGCTGCTGATGCGCGCCACCGACGCGCACGGCGTGGTGCATCTCCACCATGCCATCAACGAGGTCTATCTGTACCGCCAGACCTATCAGGCGGCGCGGCTGAGGATCTTGATCGACGAACGCGAGCGCATGCCCGAACTGATCGCCGACGGCATCCTGGTCGCGACCCCTGCCGGATCGACCGCCTATAATCTCTCGGCGCAGGGGCCGATCCTGCCGATCAACGCCCCGCTGCTGGCGCTGACCCCGATCAGCGCATTCCGCCCGCGCCGCTGGCGTGGCGCCCTGCTCCCCAACACCGCCTTTGTCGTCATCGAGGTGCTCGAGGGCGACAAGCGGCCGGTCGCGGCCGTCGCCGATCACGACGAGGCGCGCGATGTCCGCCGGGTCGAGGTGCTTTCCGACAAGACCATCGCGATGCGGATGCTGTTCGACCCCGGCCACAGCCTGGAAGAGCGGATTCTGAGCGAGCAATTCGGCTACTGACGCCTGAGCGTCAGCGCGGCTTTCGCAACCATTCGTTAACGATGGCCTTATATGGTTAACGCGCGGTATACCGAGCGGTTCGGTAGGCGCCCAGAGCCGGCCCATGTTTCGCATCGATTTCAACAAGTTGCGATTTCTCGTCTGCGACGACAATCCGCATATGCGGCGGATCCTGCGCACGCTGCTGCATTCATTCGGCGCCCGCGAGGTCTATGAGTCCGAGGACGGCGCCACCGCGCTCGAAATGTACACCCACTACGTTCCCGACATCGTGATCACCGACTGGTCGATGCCGATCTTCGACGGCCTCGAACTGGCGCAGATGATCCGGCAGCCGGATTCCAAGGGCAATCCGTTCGCGCCGATCATCATGCTGACCGGGCATTCCGAGAAGCGCCGTGTCACCGTGGCGCGCGACGCCGGCGTCAGCGAATTCCTCGCCAAGCCGATCTCGGCCAAGGGGCTTTACCAGCGCATTCTCAACGTCGTCGCCAACCCGCGGCCGTTCATCAAGACCAAGACCTATTTCGGCCCGGACCGCCGCCGCAATACCAGCAACGCCTATATCGGTCCCGAGCGCCGCACCGGCGGCGAGATGGAAGTGCTTCAGCAGCCGTCGCTGCTCGACAAGGCCCGCTCCTCCACGTGAGCCCGAAGGCTTCAGGAAACCACCATGGCAAAAGACAAGCCCGCCGCGCTCCGGATCGAGACCTTCGCCGACCATCACGTCATCACGCAGCCCAATCCGTTGCGCAAGGTGTTGCGGCGTGTCGCCGAAAAGGATCGCGACGATCCGGTGGCGCGCGCCGAAAAGGCCCTTGCCGACCTGTCCGGCGAATTCCAGAACTGGATGGGAGTAGAAACCGAGCGGCTCGCGGCGGCCCACGCCGCCATCCTGAAGCAGGGATTTACCAACGCCACCCGCCTGGAGCTGTTTCGCGCCGCCCATGACATCAAGGGCGACGCCGCCACGTTCGGATTCCCCGCCGCCGGCGTCGTCGCCGACAGCCTGTGCCGGATCATCGAGCACGCGCCCGAGCTCGACCAGGTGCCGTCCGAGCTGATCGCCCATCACATCCATGCCATCCAGGCGATCGTGCGCGGGCCCACCAGGCTCGACAGCGCCGGCACGGCCGGCGAGCTGAGCCGGCAATTGCGCGGCCTCGCCGACGACTATCTCGCCCATGCCAATCGCGACCGTCCCGAGCACCTCGACGCGGTCCTCGCCCCGAGCATCGCGCCGGCGGATTGACCGTCTCTCAGCTCCGTGGCGGGAGCGAAGCTCGCTCTCGGGGTAAGGGCGGTGCATTTCCGACTCCCTTTTCAAACAACCGGGATCGTCATTGCGAGGAGCAAACGGTCGCGCGAACGCGCGCCCGTTCGCTCCTCGCAATGACGGCTAAAGACGGCCAGACATGCGTCATCGGCCTCGCGGCGCCAAGCGTCCGAGCCTTGCTGGTAGTTTGGCGCCCTTTTCAAGATCAGGGCGCACGGGAACGCCGGGTGCTCGATGCACCCTAGTCTCGTGCGCAATGATAGAAAGACGCGCACGAGGAGTCGGGGCACCGGATACACCCGGCGTTCCCGCACGCAATGGTTTACGACTTATGGCGTGCTCTCCCCGGCGATCGGCTTGTTGACACCGTCATCGACGTTGAAG
>Ga0182030_10006970_pt1 | contig 23668 bp, 12 predicted proteins | sample 812S3MmetaG_FD_121299 | JGI IMG/M metagenome (GOLD analysis project Ga0182030, IMG submission 121299) | Permafrost microbial communities from Stordalen Mire, Sweden - 812S3M metaG (Illumina Assembly) | ecosystem: Environmental > Terrestrial > Soil > Wetlands > Permafrost | place: Sweden...
ATATCTGCGGCGAGTCTCGCCGCCATCAACCTCCGCTGCCACGAATTCCACGGTGAATGGAACTACACGATTAATCCAAAACGCAGCATAAAGTGAAGCGGTTGTTTATGCACAAGCCCTAACCGGCGCAAGCTGGAGGCCCAACCTGACGCTTACGTTTCGCGCCGTCCGGTCTGACCGGCTTGGAAGAAAGACGTTGGAATCACCATTTTTCCTGCGGGAATTGTCTCGCTTCCTGCCGGAATCGTTCCGATGCCGGAAGGAATTATTGTGCTTCCTGCGGGAACGGACTCCGTTCCTATCGGAAGCACGATGCTTCCAGCAGGAATGGCCTCCCTTCCGATTGGTATCGCCTTGCTTCCTGCTGGACAGGTCACCATTCCAGCCGGAATTGCCTCGCTTCCGTCCGGAAAGATCGCCATTCCTGCTGGAAAATTTCTTAAAAACCTTGAAATCAGTGGCTCGCTATTTTGACAGGGCGATTGTCGCGGAACCCGGCACCGGCAGGCGTGGCCTTGGTGCCCAATTCCGCCGGGAATCTTTTCGTTGCGAGTCAAAAAAGCGATTCAAAGGTAAAGTCGCCGGAGCCGACGGCAAAAACGGCCCGGTTGGCTTCGTCGCGCAGGAAGGTGGCTTGGAGACTGTTCACGACCACGTGCGTTCCCGGTTGGGCCGGGGCAAAAACGGTCGCGGTGGTGTTGGCGGGAATGGAAATCTTCAAGGTGAATTTTCCGCTGTCGCGTTTCCAATCGCTGACAATTTTTCCCCGGATGGAATGGTAGCTGGCCTTTGCCCACGTCACGTCGCCGACGGGCTGCGGCGCGATGGTGATGTGTTTGAAGCCGTCGCCGTCGGAGCGGATGCCGGCAAGATCGTGATAAAACCATTCCTGAATCTGGCCGAGCATGAAATGGTCTTGCGACGAGCCGCCGTCCCACGCCTCGGTCAAACTGGTCTTGCCCTTCGCGAGTTGCATGCCATAGCCGGGTTTGTTCGTCTGGTTGTTGATGTCAAAAATCACGTCGCTGCGTCCGCCGTCGGCGAGTGCGCGGAGCAGGTAGCGGTAGCCGACATCGCCGGCGGTCAGCGCATTGCCGCGCGAACGCACGTCGCGGACGATCGCGTCCAGCACGGCGGCGCGGTTGGACGCTTCGCACAAATCCATCACCAGCGAAATCGCGTTCGCGCACTGCGAATCCGTGGCGTAAAAATGATTCGTCGCGTCGTAAAATTTTTCATTGAACGCGCCACGAATTTTTTCCGCGAGCTCGGAAAATTGTTTTCCGTCTGCATCCTTCCCGAGCAAGCCGGCGACGCGGGCCATGATTTCCGCATCCTGAAAATAAAATGCCGTGGCCGTGAGCGCGATGGGCGTGAGCTGCGAGACGCCCGGCTTTTTCGGGCCGACATCATACCAGTCGCCGAGACCGTAATTGACGATGTCATTTTCCGCGCGGCTACCGAAGTAAGTGAGATAATTTTTCATCGCGTCGTAATGCGTGCGGAATAAATTCAGGTCGCCGTCGAACTCGTATTGCTGCCAGGGCACGAGAATGAACGTCGCCGCCCATTCCGGCGAATCGCCGAAATCATTGCGCAGATGATTCGTATCGCTCTTGCTGCGGAAAACCGTGTATTCCGGCGCGGTCGTCGGCACGAGGCCGTTCGCGAGCTGCGAATCGCCAATGTCGTTGATAATTTTTGTGAAGAGCTGCGCGAGATCAAAATCGTAGCGCAACGCCGGGCCGTTCAAATGATCTTCTTCCAGCCAGCCGAGCCGTTCGCGATGCGGGCAATCGGTCAGCAAGCTCACCATGTTGTTTTGTTGCGCCCAGCGAACCAGCGTAAATGTGCGGTTGAACAAATCATTGGAACATTCAAATTCGCCGACCCGTTCGGATGCCGAATGAATCACGATGCCCGCGAGCGATTTTATTTCCGGCAAAGCGCCATTCGTCGTCGCCGGCGTGAAATGCGCCTGCACATACCGGCAGCCGACGTAGAAAAAATTCGGCGACCACGTTTCCACACCGTCGGTGGCTTTTGTGAATTCGCACCAAATAGCGCCGCGATGGCCCGCGCCCATCGAGCTTTGATTGGCCGCACCTTCGCCGTCCAAAAGCTCGGACGGAAATAATTTTATTTTGCTGCCCGCCGGCCCGGTCACGGAAATTTTTGGCACATGCGCCGCGTTCTGGCCAAGATCGAAAACTAAATCGCCGTTCGCGAGCATCCACGTGGCGATCGGCTTGTGGATTTCAAAAAAATGAATTGGCGGCGCAGCGCTGGAAAGCCCGCGCAAGGCTCCGCCCGGTCCACTGACGATTTCCGCGGGCGCCCATTTTGCATCGTCGAAATTAATTTTGTCCCAGCCGGTTTGCTCGCGCCGCGCGTCAAAATCTTCGCCACCATAAATCGAGTTGAACGTGATTGGCCCCGCCGCGACCCGCCAATTTTCGTCCGTGCCGACAAATTCCACAGAGCCATCCGCATATTCGAGCCGGATTTGCGCAATGGCTTTTTGCGGGCCGAACGAAGCTTTGAATTTCGTGAAGCGTCCGCCGCCGAGAACATTATACATCCCGTTGCCAAGCTCGATGCCGACCGCATTTTTTCCGGTCGGCAAATCCGTCGTGATGTCACGCGTGTCATAAAGACAGGTCTGGTCATATTTCGTCCAGCCCGGCGAAAGAAAATCATCGCCGATTTTTTTGCCGTTCAGCGTGAGTTCGCATTCACCCAAACCGCAGATGTTCACAAGCGCGCGTTTGAGTCCGGGTTTCACGGAAAATTCCTGGCGCAAAATAATTGAAGCAATGTTGGTGTCTGCCGCACCAATCCATTTCGCGTTCCAATCCTGCGCGTTCAAAACGCCCGTTGTCCAAGTCGCGGGCTGGCTCCACGCGGAAGCATTTCCATTTTCATCCCACACGCGGACTTTCCAAAAAACCTGTTCCCACGAATTCAATTTTTCGGGAAAAGGAATTTGAATTGTCTCGCCGGAAATAATCTTGCCGCTGGCCCACAAATCGGCTTGGTCGTGCGCGAGAATTTTCGCGGAGCTGGCGGCAAGAATTTCATAAGCCGTCTGCCGCGCGCCGCGTTTGCCATCCGCCAGTTTCCAAAAAAGCCGCGGACTGGGCGAATCCACACCCAGCGGATTCACCGCGTAATCGCAGCGTAAATCCACCGGCGTCAGTTTTGCGTTGGCCGCAAGCGTCAGCGCAAATGCTGCGAGTAAAATTCCTATCTTGATTTTTTTCATGGATTTTTTTGATTGAGCAAATATTGAAAAGCCGGTTCAAGTCCGGCCGCGTTTTTAATTTTTTCGGAAACCTGCGGGCCATTGTTCGTCCACACGTTGCCCGGCCCGTTGGCGTTTTTCAGAAAATTTTCCGCCGGACACCAGTTGTCGCGCACGGTGATGCCGGACGAGCCTTCATCCAAATAAAGATAAAACCAGTGCTGCGGATCGGGCACAAATTGGCTCGGCGTGATGTCGGAAATAAAATTTTCCGCGATGACCGTGCCCGGCTGCGCCGACAAAGTGTAAATGCCGCCGAGGTCGCCCAGCCTGCCGCCGACGTGATGGACGTGATTCGCAAAAATAAAATTATCGCGCAGTGCGTTGGTCATTTTCGTCCAGCCCCAGCCGACGCTGATGCCGGTGTAAGGCAGATTGAAAACCTCGTTGTGCTCGATGGCAAAATTGCGCGCGTAACCCACGCTGATGCCGACGCAGCCCCAATCTTCATTGCCGCAATCGCTGACGAGGTTGTTGGAAATTTTTTCACGCGCGCAGATTTCGCTTTCGTCAGACGGCTGGTAAGGCAGATGGGTTTCGATATTCGTGTCCGAAAATTTCCCCAGCTGGAGGCCGTTGCCGCCGATGTCGCGAAACGTGCAACCCTGAATCAAATCGTCGTGCGTGCCGCTTTCAAAATCCAGCCCGGCGGACGCCAGATGTTCGAACGTGCAATTCTCAAATGAAATGTGGTTGGCGTTATTTACCGTGACGGCGGCGGGCGGGCGGCCAATCCACGCGACGTTGTCCAGCTTCGGATGATAGCTGGTGCCGCGCGGCGAAAGTTTTTTCGCGGCGAGCATGAACATCCCGGCCTGCAACGGCACATGACCTTGCTCCATCGGCCGCAGCCAGGTGGTGTGTGCAAATGTGATGCCTTTGAATTGAATGTTGGCGGTCGGTTGATCCAGCGAGCCCTCAATTCGCACCAGCGTCTCGATGGCTGGCGCAAAACATTTTGCCTGCGTCATGTCTTCGCTGTCTCGCGGCCAGTAATAAATTTTTCCGGCGCCCAAATCTTCAAACCATTCGCCCGGCGAATCCAGAAACTCAATCGCGTTCGCCAGAAAAAGTGGCGCGTGATAATTTGTGCTGACGATCACCGGCGGCCACGGATGCTGAAATTCAATTTTGCTTTCCGGCGGTTTAAACGTGACGAGCGCATTGGTGCCTTGGAAACGGATGGTGTTCACGCGCAGCACCGCAATTTCCCAAACCTGGTCTATCACCATTTCCAGCCGCACGGCATTGGTGATTCCGCAAAGCGCCGCCGCCGGAATGGTCGCGACCTGATTGGTTTTGTCCCACGCGACCAGCCGCGCCAAGTTTTCGCCGTTTGGCGTGCGGGCGCGGATTGCTTTGGCGTCATCCACCCAGAGCTGGCGGAATTCCAAAATGCGTCCGTCAATTTTCGGCGCGTCGGCCACCCAGATTTTTCCGCGCGCAATTTCCGGCAGGCTGGGAATTATTTTTGTTAAAATTTTCCAGCCGCCAATCTCCGCGCCGCCGGTCAACACCGGATGCGTTCCGGGGGCGGCGGTGATGATGACCGGGGGATTGCTGGCGACGGGATCGTCGGATTGAAAAACGACGGGCCGGGCAAGCGGATAAATTCCGTCGTTCAGAATGATTTGCACCGGATCGCGTGGCGGGATTGCCTGTTGCCGCCGCAGGGTGCTGATTTTTTGCAGTGCGGCGGCCAGGGTGGCAAAAGGTTTGGCGACCGAGCCGTCCGCCGAGTCGCCGCCAGCCGGAGCCACCCAATATACGCGCGCCCGCACCGGCGAGGCGAGCAGCAGGCCCGCGAGGAAAATAGTGGCGAGGCGGCGGCGGTTGTGCGAGTTTGTCATCAGAGCACTGGTTCACCGGCATTTTGGCGTAGCGCCGGCGGTTGTAAATGCCGGTTTGTGCTCTGGCAATAAACGCAAATCAATTATCCGTTTTCGCATTACACAAAACGCGGCTGTTGTGCTACATTAAACCATCACCCAAATTGAAAAGAATGTGTTTTAAATCTAATACCCTGGCGCGTTCCGCTGGCCGGCGCGGCTTTACCTTGATTGAACTGCTGGTGGTCATCGCGATCATCGCCATCTTGGCGGCCATGCTGCTGCCAGCCCTTGCGGCAGCCAAGCGCAAGGCCCAGGGGGCATATTGCCTGAACAACACGAAGCAATTGAATTTGGCGTTCATCATGTTTTACGGCGATAATGATGACAACTTGGTTGGCAACAATGGTTGGGTGGATACCACGGGGAACGATAGTTTGGGTCTGGGTTGGGGCAGCAATGATGCCAACACGAATCAGACGCTTTTGACCGATACCAACTCCGCTTTTGCCCCATACATAAGAACTGCCGGAACCTACCGTTGTCCGGGTGACAATATAGCGTCTCAAAACGGGGTTCGCGTGCGCAGTTACTCTTTGAATTCCTCGTTGAATAATTCGGTGCCGCCGGTTGGCTCAGGTTCTCCACACAATTATATTGAGGCTCACAAATCTAATGATTTAAACATTCCGGGTCCGGCCAATGTTTTTGCGTTTGTGGATGAAAGCGCTTACACGCTGCTCAACACTGGCAAATCCGTATTCTCCTTTGATCCGGGTCAGCCTTCCGGCAGCGAATATTGGCGTGATCTTCCCGCCTTTTACCACGGCAAGGCGGGCAACATATCGTTCACCGACGGTCATGCCGAAATACATAAATGGGTTGAGGGAAGCACCTATCATGTGGTGACCACTGGCGTGACCGCAAGCGGTCATACGATTGTGGGTGTCAGCCAAGACTACGAATATCTTGAACAAATGACGCCCTATCATTGATAGCGTTTTACAAGCCTTATAAACTTATTAATTCCCGTTAGCGCTCTTAAAACCCAACCGTATCCCGTCCCCTGTTTCAAACCTATGAAAACCATGCTCAGAATATACAATAATTATCAGGTCCGTGAAGCCTGCGCCTGCTGGCGTCAGTCCAAGCTTGGCTTGGGCCGGCTGGCATTTGCTGCGACGGCATTGTTGATCGGCGGCCTTTTGGGTTCGCCGCTGCAGGCGCAAACCGTGGTTATAGCTCCGGAGACGCTCAATTATTGGGCGGGCATCAATACGTCCGCGGCTCTGGGCGTCGGCAGCAATTCCGTGACCATGACCGGCGCCAATGGCACGGCCACGATCAATTTCGCGGTCAGCGGCCAACCGGCCGGTTTGACGACGGTGTTAAGCACCAATTCCTGCACGAACAGCATTCAACTGGGATTATTTCTTAGCGCGACGAACATCGCCGCGGGAACTTATCCGCTGACCCTCAGCGGTTCGGGCGCGGCCAGCTACTCTACCAACGTGAATTTGTTTGTGGTGCCGGAGTGGAGTCAAACCAATGGCGGCTCGACTGGTAATTGGTCCGACAGCACGAAATGGAGCAGCGGTGCGACACCCGCCGCCACCGATGCGATTTATTTTGAGCACATGATCACAGCCCCGTTTACCAATGTGGTGGACATATCGCAGACCAACCAATCGTTGGTGTATCTTGGTGATGCAGACGACGCTTCATATGCCAACGCTGTGAATACAACCATCAACAGTGGCGTAACACTTTCAATTTTTGGCACCAATGGTTTTTACCTTGGACGCAAAAACGTGACCGGTGCGCGCCCGTTTTATACTTTCAGCGGTGCCGGTGCCTTGGTGGTTACCAATGCCGCCGCTAATTTCGGCGTTATTGACGGCAATGCCAACTCCACCCGTTATTTGACGGTCAACATGACCAACCTGAATAATTTGAATGCCTACGTCAGCCGATTTGCGGTTGGTGACACGTCGCTTTCAACGATGCAAGGCGTATATCATGGTGCCCAAATGGTGAATTTCTTTTTTCCCAAGACGAATGTTATCACCGCTTTGTGGACCGATAACTACAACAACGTGGACTTCAACACGTCCATTCAATATCAACGGAGTGATGTCGCCATGAACGGCGCGCAGACTTGCGGTTTTAACCTGGGCATGACCAACGACTTTTATGCCGACAGTTTGGGCATCGGGCGGGGCAACAACGTGGGCAGCGGCAGCAGCGCTTTCGGTATTCTGGGTTATTCGCTGAAGTTTGCGAATGTGTTTTCTAACTCAGCCGCGCCGTTTGCTGGAGCCTATTTACGGAACACCAATGGTGGCCGCATGAGTTTGCTGGCGCTGGGTGTGGATTCCGGCGCGTCCACCTCCATAGGCAACAATCGCGGGATGGCTGATTTTCGCGGTGGTCGCGTGGACATGCTGGTAAATCAAGTCTGGCTTGGCCAGAACCGGACCAATTGTGCCGCGAAGGACGATCAGGGCGGATTGTATTTTGACTGGGGCACAATCAACGCAAATACCGTGGTTGCCGGGAATATGAAATATACCAATATTGTCTCCGCCATTGCGGGCTATGTGCTGGTCGGCACCAACGGAACATTGTTTGTGAACACCAACTTGGTCTTGGGTCTGACGCCTACGAATGTCACCGGATTTGCCGCTCAAGCAGCCGCAGTTTCTGGCCAAGTTCAAATCAACAACGGCGGGGCGATCCGCGCCAGCCAGATTAGTGTTGGTCAATTCAGCACCAACAATGTTGTTACCATCAACAATGGCGGCATTCTGGATGTTACCAACAATATCGCCAGTGCCAGCACGATGTTATCCGTGCTCACGGCAGCCGGCGGTGGTTTAACCTTGCATGTCAGCGGCAACAACACTTTGGTCTATGTCAGCAATCTTACCGCCAGTGTTTCAAGCCCCATCAACATCGCCTCGATTTCCGGCATCAGTTCCTTTCCCGTGACCCTGCACTTGATTTCCTATGCCAATGCGACCACGCCGAACAACTGGGTGGGCGGCACTGGCCCGGCTGGTTTGACAGTGGGTGTGGCTAACAATGGTGGGAACAACTCGATTGACGTAACCTTGTCTACCGGCACCCCGAAAGCCTTGTTATGGAAGGGATATGTTGATAACAACTGGGATTTAAGCACCCCCAACTGGCTGGATCTAAACACCGGTCTGCATACCAATTTCGCCACGCTGGACTACGTGGCTTTTGATGATACCGCCTCCACCAGCACCATTAATATCTCAGGCGACGTAGTGCCGTCACAGGCTGCCGGCGGCATACAAATGACCAACAATTCTTTGAACTACACCTTTACTGGATCCGGCCGAATTTTGGGTGGAGCAACCTTGGGCATGTTTGGCGCGAACAGTCTGACGGTTGACTTGTATGCTGAATTTGGTGCGAAGGTGAATCAAGGCAATTTGACGGTAACTGCGAACGGCACGATTGGCTCAGCCGCAATCGCCAGCGGATCGTCATTTAGCAATAACGGAACCGTGCTTGGAAGCGTGACTAGCTCTGGAATCGCCAATAATGCCAATGTCATCATTGGCAACTTGGCCGTTCAGGCTTCAGGCATTGCGACGAACATGGGCACTATAAACGGCACCTTGTCCATGCAAACCAACAGCCTGGTTTACAATGCTGGCACATTGACTGCCATCGGCACGCCAACAGTGGCAACAAACGCCATCCTGATCAATGCTGGCACCATCTATGGTTCCACCTTGACCGTCGCCCTTGGCGGCACGTTGGTCGATACCGTGCAGGGAAGCGCCGGTGTCAGTGCCGGTAGTATCAACATCGGAACCCTGACGGTTAATGGCGAGTTTGAACCCGGTGGCAGCACCATCGCCACGACAAAAATCACAGATTATGATTACTCCAGCAGCGGCCAGCTTGGCTATCCCAACGGACGAGTTCAGCTGAGTGCCGGTTCCGTCACCACCTTGCAGATCAACACGGCCAATTCCCCGCAGAACACGGAAATTTTATCACAAAATCAGGGCTTTGGTCCCAGCCAGGGCAGCAAGGCATTCAATGGTTGCACACTATTGATCACCAATCTCGGGCCAGCGCTAACCGCCGGCGAAACCTTCCAGTTCTTTGGAGCTTATTATACTGGGGGCAACACTGGTAATGCCGGTTTGAACGCGACCAACTCGTATCCTATAATTCAGCCTTCGACGCCGGGCCCGGGACTGGCGTGGGACTTAAGCCAATTGATCCCCCAGGGAATCATCGGCGTGTTGAGTGCCAGCGATCCTTCGTTGAACTTTACCTTGACCAATACGACCACTGTATACCCGGCGACTACTAATATCATTACCCAGTTGTCTTGGCCGACGGATCAGATGGGCGGATGGCTGCAGCAACTGAATACAACGCTGACCAACGGCTTGTCCGCGACCAATTGGGTTTCGTTAAACGGCAATTATGGCAACACCAATATCGGTATCCAAATCATGTCTAATACCAACGTTTGGCTCATTACGAACACCCTGGTTACCGACCCGACCGCGCCGGGAAGTGCGGTTTTTTTCCGGTTCGTGTATCCTTGAGATGTGGCTTTGTTGATCTAAGCCGGGGTTGAGCTAACAACTTGGCCCCGGCTTTTTAATTGTCACCAAAAATAATCAGCCTTAATCGAAAAAACAAGCTCAACTGAATGTTGGCAATTCAACGATGAAATCAAGCGGCCATTCTTTCGTGAAATCAGTCGGGGTGCTGCTTTTGCTGGCCATCGCGGTCCGCGCGACGGAATTGAAGGTGGATTTGAATCCGGCGGATACACGGAAAGATATTCTTACGCCGCACTGGGAAAACTGGGCGTGGCATGAAGGCAAGTCCGGCTCGCAGACATTTGGCGCGGTCACGGTCACTTTCCGAGCGGTGCCGGAGGGGTTGCTTACGCCGGTATTGTTCAAAGGCGCGCTTGATTTCAGCGCGACGATGGCGGCCGATGGTATCACGATGAAGAATCCCACCAACAGCAGTGGCATTGAGATGGTGGTTATTGGGCTGAACCCCGGACGGCACACCATCGTCACCTATCACAATGAAGTGCGTGATCATGTTTCTCCGGCGATTTTGAATGTGTTCGTTGGTGATGAGCAAAAGGTTAAAGGATTACTTTCCACTTATCGCGCCACCAATGATTACCAGGTCGCCAGCGCGTTTTTAGAGGTTGAGGCGGTCGCGGGAAAAGATGTCGTCATCAGGTTCCAACCAGCTGAAACCAGTGCCAACCGTAGTCTAATCATTAACGGCTTTGAAATTGACACGGTCAATCCGCATCAAAAAGCCATCAAGCCGTCGCCAGCCAATGAAGATGAACATTGGCCGAATGAGTCCGCTTTGATGTGGACTGCGCCAGGGAGCGTGGCTTCGCACCAGCTATATTTTGGAACAGACTCCAACGCGGTGGTAGCGGCGACGACCGCATCGCCAGAATTCAAGGGGAATCTGACTTCGGCGAGCTACCCGCTGCCGCAGTTGGACCAGATGAAGAATTATTTCTGGCGTGTGGACGAAATCAACGGTGCCGACGCTGCTCCGGTCAAAGGCGAAGTCTGGCGTTTCCGAATTCGGGCGCTGGCGTTTCCGACCGCGGAAGGTTACGGCCGTTTCGCGCGCGGTGGTCGCGGTGGTCGGGTTATCGAAGTAACCAACCTGCTAGACTATAATTCCGGCAAAGGCGAGACGGTCATTCCCGGAAGTTTTCGCGCGGCAGTAGAAGCCGATGGCCCGCGCACCATTATTTTCCGCATTTCCGGCGTCATCCATCTCAAGCTGCCATGTGCGGTGCATAATCCGTATTGCACTATCGCCGGACAAACCGCGCCGGGCGACGGTATTTGTTTGGCGGACTATGGCGCGGGCGCTTACGGCACGCATGACGTGATCATTCGTTACATGCGCTTCCGTGTTGGCGATGGAGCGCAGCGGGCGATGGATGGTGCCGGCATGGGCTACTGCGACAACTGTATCATGGATCATTGCTCCATAAGCTGGAGTTCCGACGAAGGCACCAGTTCGCGCGGCGCTAAGAACATTACCTCGCAGCGCAACATTGTTGCCGAGGCGTTGCATCATGGGCCGCACTATCGCGCCAGCGACCGCACGAAGTTGGAGACCCATGCATTCGCGGGTTCCATCAGCGGTAACATCGGCAGTTACCATCACAACTTGCTGGCGGATTGCACGGACCGGAATTGGAGTCTTGCCGGCGGTCTGACTCAAGGTGGCAAATATGCTGGTTACTTGGACATAAGAAATAATGTTGTCTATAACTGGACGGCGCGCACGACCGACGGCGGCGTCAAAGCGCTTAATTACGTGAATAATTATTACAAGCCGCATGCCCCGAATCCATTTGTGAAATGGGTGCTCAAGCTGGATAAGTTGAATCCTGCATGGGGCACGGAAAGCTATTACATGGCCGGCAATGTGCTCGAAGGATTTGTGAATGAAACTAACAACTGGAGCGCGTTTGAAAATAGCTGGCCGAATTCACGGGATCCCATCAGCGAAGCCGAAGTGCGCGTGAATCAAGAACTATATCCGTCTTATGTGACGACGCAGTCGGCGCGTGAAGCTTACACGAATGTGCTGGCGAATGTCGGCGCTAATTTCCCAAAATCAGACGTAGTTGATCTGCACATCATCAAGGATGTGCGCGACGGCACGGCGGAATACATTGGCACCAAAGGCCCGACTTATGGCGACCGGCCGAGTCCAAATTATGCCGGCATCATTGACGAGCCGACCGATGACAAGTCCGCGCTCGGTTCCCCAACATTTCCCTGGCCGGATTATAAAACTTACAATGTGCCGGTGGACAGCGATCACGATGGGATTCCGGACGATTGGGAAACGGCGCATGGTTTGAATCCAAATGATCCCACCGATGCCAACAAGGATTTGAACGGCGACGGCTACACGAATTTGGAAAAGTATCTCAACTCGCTCGTCGGCGAATACACGGTTACAAAATGAAAACGAACACAATCCTACCAACGGTTTTCCTCCTGACAGTTTTAGTAAATCCGGTGCTTGCGCGCGAAAGCTGGCCGGTGGCGCCGGAGGAAGTCAAACAGCGCGAAGAGGCATGGAAAAAATACGAACAGGACTTGCAGGCTAAACTCCAGCCGGAGCTGGCGGCATGGGCTGCGAAAGGCAAGCCCTACCTTCCGTGGGCGACCAAGCCGGATGATTTGCCGCAGGCGAGCGTGCCGGCGTTTCCAGGCGCGGAAGGCGGCGGAAAATTTTCCTTCGGCGGCCGGGGCGGCAAAGTTTTTGTCGTGACCAATCTTGCTGACAGCGGGCCGGGCACATTGCGCGAAGCCTGCGAATCGGCCGGGCCACGCATTGTGGTTTTCAATGTCGCCGGCATTATTCATCTCCAAATGCCAATTTTTATCGAAGCGCCTTACATCACGATTGACGGTCACACGGCTCCCGGCGACGGGGTTTGCCTCGCTGGCCAGGGCATCATTGATAACGTGCACGATGTTATCATCCGCTATCTGCGTTTGCGGCGCGGCATCACCGATATTTTCAATCGGCACGGAAACCATTACGGCGACCCGGTTGGCAATATTATTTTGGATCACGTCTCGGCGAGCTGGGGCAATGATCAAAACCTCGACACGTATCGCCACATGTATCAGCCGACCAATGGCGGCCCGGCGCTGAAACTTCCCTCCGTCAATGTCACGATTCAATGGTGCATCACGAGCGAGGCGCTGAACATCAACAACCACGCGTTCGGTGGCGACTGGGGCGGGCGCAACACTGGCTTTCACCACAATCTTTTGGCGTGCAACACGGGCCGAAATCCGAGCGTCGCGATGACCTACGATTTTAACTTCGTCAACAACGTCATTTTCAACTGGCGTCACCGCACGGTGGACGGCGGCGACAAAGACAGCCTCTACAACATCATCAACAATTATTACAAGCCCGGTCCGGCGGTGAATCCCGGCCCGATCGCGTATCGTATTTTGCAGCCGTCGGCGACGCAGAAAAAACCGGACATGATTTCCTACTTCGGCAAAGCCTACGTGGCGGGCAACGTGATAGAAGGCAATGATGCCGTGACGAAGGACAATTGGAACGGCGGCGTCCAATTTGCCAGCGGCGGTTCCAAGGATGATCCCGACACGATGTCCCCGGAGGAAACCAAGGGGCTGATTGAAAAAGTGCGCGTAGACAAACCGTTTCCGATGGCACCGGTGACCATCGAGAGCGCGCAAGACGCGTTCAAGTCGGTGTTGGAAAATGCGGGGGCAACCTTGCCGCATCGTGATTCGGTGGACGAGCGCGCCGTCACCGAAACCCGGACCGGAAAAGTCTGGAGTGAAGGCAAGGAGATCACGCCGCCGCCCATGAAGGGTATTGCCAAAAACAATATTGGCAAGGCGGGCAACGGGATCATCACGGACATCTCGCAAGTCGGCGGTTACCCCGAATACAAAGGCGAGCCGTTCAAAGATATCGGCGCGGACGGCATTCCGTTGTCGTGGAAAATCAAATTTAATTTGGACACGAACGACATTGCGCTCGCACAGAAAGACCTGCAAGGCGACGGCTACACCGTGATGGACAAATATCTCGCCGGTCTGGACCCGACCAAAAAAATTGACTGGAGCAATCCGCAGAGCAACGTGAATACCCTGCGGTGAACGGCGCGGTCAAAAATGTTTCCGGTTATGCCTGGGCCGTGGTGGCTTTGCTCTGGCCGGTGGTGCTGTTAAATTATCTCGACCGGCAGATGCTTTCCACCATTCGGGCCTCGATTCGCGCGGACATACCGAGCATCGCCAACGACCAGGATTTCGGCACGCTCATGGCTGTGTTCATGTGGGTCTACGCGTTTTTGAGTCCGGTCGGTGGCTTCATCGCGGATAAATTCAACCGCCGCTGGACGGTCATCGGCAGCCTGTTCGTCTGGTCGGCGGTGACGTGGGCGACGGGCCATGCGCAGACTTATTCGCAAATGCTGACGTGTCGCGCGCTCATGGGCATTAGCGAGGCGTTTTATTTTCCGGCGGCGCTAGCGCTCATCGCGGATTTCCACACCGGCGGCACGCGTGCCAAAGCCGTCGGCCTGCACCAGACCGGACTTTACGCCGGGCTTGCGCTGGGCGGCATCGGCGGCTACATCGCGCAGACGAGTTCGTGGCGGAACTGTTTCACGTGGTTCGGTGCCGCTGGCGTGGTTTATGCCATGATTCTCATGCTGACGTTGAAAGATGCGCCGAATGAAAATCCCACGGGCAAAAAAAAGTCCGTTTCCGTACGCGAAACATTTTTGGAGCTTTGGTCGCAACCGGCATTCTGGATTCTGGTCGTCTATTTTACTTTGCCCAGCATCGCCGGTTGGTTGACCAAAAACTGGCTGCCCACTTTTCTGGCGGACACGTTTAATTTGAAGCAAGGTCCGGCGGGCCTGTCGGCCACCTGCTATATTCAGTTCGCGTCGCTCGGCGGCGTTTTCCTCGGCGGCGTGATTGCGGACTGGTGGATGCGCAAAACCAATCGCGGCCGGATTTTCACCAGCTCGCTCGGCGTCCTGCTGCTCGTGCCGGCGCTGCTCGGCCTGGGCTACGCGCCAAGTCTGGGTTTGGCGATCGCTGCAATGATCGTGTTCGGCCTCGGCTGGGGGTTTTTCGACTGCAACAACATGCCGATTCTCTGCCAGATCGCGCGCCCCGAACATCGCGCCACCGGCTACGGTTTCATGAACCTCGGGGCCGTCAGCCTCGGCGGCGGCGCGACCGTCGCGCTCGGCTGGATGCGCGACCACGGCGTCAAATTTTCCGTCGCCTTCGCCGCCTCAGCGGCGGTAGCCCTGGTGAGCGCCGGCCTGATTTTATTGGTCAAGCCGCGTGCTGATATTTTTGAAAACATTTGAAATGAAATTACCGCTGACAGGAATTATTCCACCGATGGTCACGCCTTTGCGCGACCGTGATGAGTTGGACGTGCCCGGTTTGGAAAAATTGATCGAACACATTTTAGCCGGTGGCGTGAACGGATTGTTCATCCTCGGCACGACCGGCGAAGGGCCCAGTCTGAGCTATCGCTTGCGCCGCGAATTGGTCGAACGCGTTTGCCAACAAGTCAAACACCGCGTGCCGGTTTTGGTCGGCATCACGGACACGGCGTTTGTCGAATCGGTGCGCCTCGCGCGTCATTCGGCCGAAGTGGGCGCGAGCGCGCTCGTGGTTGCGCCGCCTTATTATCTGCCCGAAGCGCAGCCGGAGCTTCAGGAATACCTTGATCATCTGGTGGCCGAACTGCCGCTGCCGCTGTTTATTTACAACATGCCCGCGCTGACGAAGGTTCACTTTGAATTGGACACCGTGCGCCGCGCACTCGACGAGCCGCGCATCATCGGCCTCAAGGACAGCTCCGGCGATTTGGATTATTTCAAAAATGCGGCGCAACTCATCAAGCAGCGGCCCGACTGGACGCTGCTCATCGGCCCGGAAGAAAAATTGTTCGAGTCGCTGCAGTTGGGCGGCTTCGGCGGCGTGAGCGGCGGCGCTAATTTGTTTCCGAAACTTTATGTCCATGTGGTCGCGGCGTATCGCGCCGGCGATCTCGCCCGCGCGCAGGAGCTGCAAAAGCAAATCCAGCGTGTCAGTGATTCTTTTTATCGCATCGGAAAATATTCCTCCTCGATCATCAAGGGTATCAAATGCGCGCTCGCCTGCCAGGGTATTTGCGATGATTTCATGGCCGAACCGTTTCACCGCTTTCGCGCCGAAGAACGAAATTTAGTACAAACTCGCTTGAAAGAAATTTCTGCTGAAATGTCCAAGCTGAACCTTGAATGAAAATCCTGCTTTCCATCCAGTTGGCGCTTGCCCTGGCCGTTTTCAACGCGGGGGCGGCCGGAAACTTTCCCGTGTTGGATACCGCAGCGCTGGCAGATTACACCGCGCACTTCAACGCGATGGAAGATGAGAACGTCACCAATCTGATTTCCAACGCGCAATCATTCGACTGGTTGCAAAAGGAAATTCCGTTGTTCGAGTGTCCCGACCGCGAAGTGGAGGAGATTTATTACTTCCGCTGGTGGTCGTTTCGCAAACATCTGGAGCAGATGCCCGGCGGCTATGTCTTCTCTGAATTCCTGACGCGACCATTGCCGGTCAGCAGCGCGCTCGGCCATCAGCTTGCCGAAGGCCGCTGGCTGCACGATCAAAATTATCTCGACGACTATGTCCGTTACTGGCTGCACGATCCGACGAGCCGGCAGCAATTGCACAAATACAGCAGTTGGCTCGAAGCCGCGCTCTGGCAGCGCTATCTGGTGACCGGCGACAAAAAATTTCTGGTCTCGCAGCTCGACAATTGGGTCGCCGACTATCGCCAGTGGGAAAATGAAAAACAACTGACGAACGGAATGTTCTGGCAGTTCGATGTCCGCGACGCGATGGAAGAATCCATCAGCGGCTCGCGCACCGCGAAAAATATACGGCCCACCATCAACAGCTACATGTTTGGCAACGCGCAGGCCATCGCCAAAATCGCGCGGCTCGCCGGAAATAAAAAAGTGGCCGACGAATTTGACGCCAAAGCTGCGCGGTTAAAAAAACTGGTGCAGGAAAATCTGTGGAACAAGGACGCAAACTTTTTTGAAGCGATTCACGCCGACGGCAGTTTTTCCAACGCGTGCGAGGAGCTGGGTTTCATTCCGTGGATGTTTGAACTGCCGGATTCCAGCGATAAATTTGACGCCGCGTGGTCACAGCTTTCCGACCCGCGGGGATTCAGCGCGCCGTTTGGCATCACGACCGCCGAACGCCGGCATCCGCAATTCCGCACGCACGGCTACGGCCATTGCGAATGGGACGGTGCCGTCTGGCCGTTCGCCACGTCGCAAACGCTTGACGCGCTCGCCAACGTTTTGCGTGATTACAAAACCACCGTGGTCACCAAGACGGATTATTTTGACGCCTTCCTGACTTATGTTCACAGCCAGCACGCCGGCGGCCGGCCCTACATCGGCGAATATCTGGACGAGACCACCGGCCAATGGTTCGACGGCAAAGCCGACCGCAGCCGCTTTTACAATCACTCCACGTTTGCCGATTTGGTTATCACCGGCGTTGTCGGCCTGGTGCCGCGCGCGGATAATAAAATCGAAATTTATCCGCTGCTGCCGCCGGAAACGTGGAATTGGTTTTGTCTCGATGGCGTGAATTATCACAGCCATTTCTTGACGATTATTTGGGACAAAGACGGAACGCGTTATCATCGCGGCACGGGCTTGATCGTGCTGGCCGACGGAAAAGAAATTGCGCGCGGCGAAAAACTCGCGAAGCTGACCGGGAAGCTGCCATGAAAACCATGCTCGCCATCCTTTTTCTGGGAACCGCGCTGGCGCTGGAAGCGGCGCCCAAAAAACAGTCGCCCATCATTTCCACCGGCTCCGACGGAGCTTTGGTTTACAGCGCCGATGAACACGGCAACCGCGTTCCCGATTTTTCGAGCTGCGGTTTTTTTGGCGGCGACAAACCAATTCCCGACGCGCCGGTGCGCGTGATGGTTTCCGCAATTCAAGGCGACGAAACGGCGCGTATTCAAAAGGCGATTGATTATGTGGCAACCTTGCCGACGGATTCCAATGGTGTTCGCGGCGCGGTGTTGTTGCTGAAAGGGCGGCACGAAGTTTTTGGCGGCTTGCAAATCACCAACTCCGGCGTTGTTTTGCGCGGTCAGGGCGCGGATGAAAATGGAACCCTGCTGGTCGCCGCCGGCATGGACCGCCGCACGCTGATTCGCATCGCCGGGCAAAATGATTTTTCCAGCAGCTCGAATGCAAATTGGCGGATCACGGACGATTATGTCCCGGTCGGTGCAACGAGCTTTCATTTGATAAACGCTGCCGGTTTGAAAATTGGCGATGCGATAAATGTGGTTCGTCCCAGCACGCAGAAATGGATTGACGCGCTCGGCATGACGGAATTTGGCGGCGGCATCGGCGACTGGCGGCTGACGTGGAAACCGGGCACGCGCGATCTTGTCTGGGACCGCGTGATCCAAAAAATTGACGGAAACCTAGTGACCATTGACGCACCGATCACCACGGCACTGGAAACCAATTTCGGAGGTGGTCTCGTGAAAACTTATTCGTGGCCCGGTCGCATCGGCAATGTCGGTGTGGAAAATCTGCGGCTCAAATCTACTTTCGACGAGCAAAATCCGAAGGACGAAAATCATTCGTGGATGGCCATCACGATGGAAAATGCCGCCGACGCTTGGGTCCGCCAAGTCACTTTCCAGCATTTTGCCGGCTCGGCGGTGGCGGTTTATGAAAGTTGCAAGCGTGTCACTGTGGAAGATTGCTTGTCGCTCGCGCCGGTCTCGGAGGACGCCGGCTATCGTCGTCACACGTTTTTCACGATGGGGCAGCAGACTTTGTTTTTGCGCTGTTTTGCCGAGCACGGCCGCCACGATTTTTCTGTCGGCCACGGCGCCGCCGGGCCGAATGCATTCGTGCAATGCGAAGCGACATTGCCCGCTGGCGACAGCGGCGCGATTGAAAGCTGGTCGAGCGGCACGCTCTTCGACAACGTGCGGATTGATGGCGGCGGTTTGAGCCTGATGAACCGCGGCGCGGCCGGCGAAGGCGCGGGCTGGTCGGCGGCCAATTCGGTTTTATGGCAATGCGAGGCCTCGAAAATTTCCTGCGAAAATCCGCCGGCGGCGCAAAACTGGGCGTTTGGCTGCTGGGGCGAATTTGCCGGCAACGGCGTCTGGCGCAATGCCAACGCATCAGTCAAACCGACCAGTCTTTTTGTTGCGCAAGTCGCCGACCGGCTGGGGGTGGGTGCGGCGGCAAAAATTAAATTGATGCAGCGGTCGCAGGAAGAATATACCAATCCGACGGCGGAACAGGCGGCGAAATTGATCGCGGCCTCACGCCATCCTGCGCCGCTGCTTTCCGATTTCATTGTGGCGGCTGCAAAACGCGAACCCATTTCAATTGAAGCGGGCGACGCCAGAAATGTTGACGACCTTCCCAATCCGCCATCCGCCATCCGCCATCCGCCATTAAAAATTTCCATCACGAACGGCTGGCTGGTTTGCGACGGGAAGTTGCTCACCGGCACCAGCCGACAGGTGCAATGGTGGACCGGCAACATCCGTCCGAGCGAAGCGCCGAAATTCGGCCCAACCTTGTCGCGCTTTGCGCCGGGGCGAACTGGCTCCGGCTACACCGACGATCTAGCCGCGCTGGCGGACTCGCTGCAGTCGAATCACATCGCCGCACTCAATCATCATTATGGCCTTTGGTATGATCGCCGCCGGGAAGATCACGAGCGCGGAAGGCGGATTGACGGCGACGTGTGGCCGCCGTTTTACGAACAGCCATTCGCGCGCAGTGGACAGGGCACGGCGTGGGACGGTTTGAGCCAATACGATCTTACGCGGTTCAATTTGTGGTATTGGTCGCGGCTGCAACAGTTCGCGGATAATTGCGACGAGCGCGGCCTCGTTTTGTTCAACGAAAATTATTTTCAGCACAACATTATCGAAGATGCGGCGCATTGGGTGGATTGTCCGTGGCGTTCCGCGAACAACATCAACGGCACGGGTTTTCCCGAACCGCCGGTGTTCGCGGGTGGCAAGCGGATTTTCATGGCCGAACAATTTTACGATGTGACGAATCCGGTCCGCCGCAAGCTGCATGAAAATTTCATCCGCCAGAATCTGAATAATTTCACGAACGAGGCGAATGTCATCCAATTCACCAGCGGCGAATTCACCGGGCCGCTGGCGTTCGAGCAGTTCTGGCTGGACACGATTGGCGATTGGGAGCGTGAGACCAAAAATCATCCGCTTGTGGCGCTCGCGACGACAAAGGATGTGCAGGACGTGGTGCTGGCGGATGAAAAACGCCGTGCGGTGGTGGACGTGATTTGTTTTCGCTACTGGTGGCAGACCGAAAAGGGCTTGTTTGCGCCGAAGGGCGGACAAAATCTTTCGCCGCGCCAATTTGAGCGACGCTGGAAAGGCGGCACGCCCAACGACGAAAATCTCGCGGCGATGGCGTCCAACTATCGTCAGAAATTTTCGGACAAGGCGGTCATCGCCTCTGGTGAGGACGAGGACCTGAGCCGGGGCGCGTGGGCTTTTGTTTGTGCCGGCGGATCCATGCCGAATTTGCCCGCGACCACCGATGCGAAATTGCTCGCCGCCATTCCGCACATGCAGCCATGGCCGGCCGGTGCCGGGGAAAATCGCTGGGCGCTACGCGAATCGGGGAAACAGATTTTGGTCTGCTCTGGTGAAGGCGCTCCGGCGGAAATTGATTTGTCCGCCGAGCCCGGCACATTTCGGATGCAGGTTGTGGACAAAGAAACTGGTCAAATCAAAGCGGCTTCTAAAACCATCCAATCCGGAAATAAAGTCGCACTGCCGGCTGGCGTTGTCTGGCTGACGCACGAATGAGGCTATGAAGCGGATCAAAATCATTTCGTGGCTTTTGATTATTACGGCGTCACCGTTGCTGGCGGCGGACACGGTCGAGCAGTGGGGCATTTATGAAATCGCGCTGCACGGTCCGACGAACGGAAATCCGTTTCTGGATGTGACCATTTCGGCGCGCTTCACGCAGGGAACCAATGCGGCCGAAGCCAAAGGGTTTTACGATGGCGACGGCATTTATCGCGTGCGGTTCATGCCGGAAATACAGGGCGAATGGCACTACCTCACCGAAAGTTCCCGCGCGGAACTGAATGGCAAGACGGGTGAATTCACGGCCACAAAACCGGCGGTGCAAAATCACGGCCCGGTTCACGTTGCCCACACATATCATTTCGCTTACGCGGACGGCACGCCTTACAAGGAACTGGGCACGACGTGTTACGTCTGGCAGTTGCAGCCCGAGTCGTTGCAGGAACAGACGCTGAAAACACTCGCGGCTTCGCCATTTAACAAAATTCGTTTTTGCGTTTTTCCGAAGCGCTACACGTGGAACACCAACGAGCCGATTCTGTATCCGTTTGCCGGCAATCCGGCGGCAACGAACTGGGACTTCACGCAATTCAACGTGAAATATTTTCAGCATCTCGAACAGCGAGTCGCCGATTTGCAGAAACTCGGCATCGAGGCGGACATCATTTTGTTTCATCCGTATGACGAAGGGCACTGGGGCTTTGACCGGATGCCGGCGGATGCGGATGACCGCTATCTGCATTGCGTCGTCGCGCGGCTTGCGGCGTATCGCAACGTCTGGTGGTCGCTGGCGAATGAATGGGATTTCATGAAGGAGAAAAAGGAATCCGATTTCGTGCGTTTCGGGGAAATTATTGCGCACGACGACCCGTATCATCATCTACTTTCAATTCACAACGGCTCGAAAATTTTCAATCACACCTTGCCGTGGATCACGCACGCGAGCATTCAGAATGGCGCGGCGGTCGAGGAGGCTGGGCGCGCGGAAATGTATCGCGACGTGTATCGCAAGCCCGTCGTTTATGACGAGGTGAAATACGAGGGGAACATCGAGAACCGCTGGGGGCAGCTTTCCGCGGAAGAACTCGTCTTCCGTTTTTGGAACGCCACCGTCGCCGGCACCTACTGTGGCCACGGCGAAACTTACAAGAGCGATGACCAGATTCTTTGGTGGTCAAAGGGCGGCGTGCTCAAAGGTCAAAGCCCCGCGCGGCTCGCGTTTTTGAAGAAAGTTTTGGACGATTCACCCGCAGAAGGCATTGAACCGATTGACCGCTGGCAGCGTCCGGAAATCGGCGGCCAGCCGGGGAAATATTATTTAATTTATCTGGGCAAGCAGACGCCAACTAATTGGGACTTTCAAATTCCCAAGCCACCGCTGGGCAAACTGCAATCTGCCGATGGTTTCAAATTCACCGTCGAAATCCTCGACACCTGGAACATGACCGTGACGCCCGTGCCCGGAGAGTTCACGCTTAAGAAAAAGGACAATTACACTTACGCCGACAAAGTTGACCGCTCGGTTGCATTGCCCGGCAAGCCTTATCTCGCGATTCGTATCAAGCGCGTGGAAAATTAAAATGAAATTTCTCCGCTTAAAATTCCTGCTGACAATTTTGCTGTTCACCGGCGGCGGCTGGCTGAAGGCGGAAACAATTTCCATCGTCATCGGCACGAACGCCGCGCCGCGCGTGCAGTTTGGGGCGGAGCAATTGGCGGAAGCGCTTAAGTTCGTCAAAATAGACGCGACGATAACCCATTCCGAAAACGAAATCGGAAAAATTATTTTAAACCAGCCGCATAATCCGGCCGGGAAGCCAGAAGGTTTCATAATTCATCTCACGGCCAAAAACGATCTGGCCATCGTTGCCACGGACGATTCCGGCACGCTCTACGGTTATTTGGAACTGGCTAAGCGCATTCGCGCCGAAGGAAAATTGCCCCTCACTTCGGCTGCCAATTTTCACGATGCGCCGGTGATGAAACTGCGCGGCACCTGCATCGGAATGCAGAAAACTTTCATCCTGCCGGGCCGGCACGTTTACGAATATCCTTACACGCCGGAGTTGTTCCCGTGGTTTTACGACAAACAGCTTTGGACCGAATATCTGGATTTTCTTGCGGCGAACCGCATGAACACTTTGTATCTGTGGAGCGGCCATCCGTTTGCCTCGCTTGTGCGACTGAAAGATTACCCTTACGCGGTTGAGGTTCCCGACGATGTTTTTCAAAAAAATCAGGAGCAGTTCCGCTGGCTCGCGCAGGAATGCGACAAGCGCGGCATCTGGCTTGTGCAGATGTTTTACAACATCATCGTCTCGAAACCGTTTGCCGAGACGAACGGCATTTCCACGCAGCTCTCCGCGCCGACGCCACTGACGGAAGATTACACGCGCAAATCCATCGCGGAATTTGTGAAGCAATATCCGAACGTCGGCTTGATGGTCTGTCTCGGCGAGGCGTTGTCGGGCACGGTGAATCAACTGGAGTGGTGCACCAACGTAATTTTGCCCGGCGTGCTCGACGGAATGCGCGCGGCCAATTTGAAAGCCGAGCCGCCGGTCGTCATCCGCACGCACGCGATGGACGCGGACGCCATCATGCCCGCCGCCTATCAGGTTTATTCCAATTTATTCACGGAATCGAAATACAACGGCGAGTCGCTGACCACGTGGGAGCCGCGCGGCAAGGATCAGGCGATCCAACTCAACATGGCCAAGCTTGGGCCGCATTTAGTGAACATCCATATTCTCTCGAACCTCGAACCCTTTCGCTACGGCGACACGGAGTTCATCAAAAAATGCGTGCAGGCTTCGCGCGACCGGCTGGGAGCGAGCGGAATTCATTTGTATCCGCTGTCGTATTGGAACTGGCCTTACTCGCCGGACATTGCCGATCCGCCCCTGCTGCAATGGCGGCGCGACTGGATTTGGTTTGAGGCGTGGGCGCGTTACGCGTGGAATCCCGACGTGCCGGCGGCGGAAGATCACGCTTATTGGATTTCTCGCCTTGCAGA
>Ga0182030_10006971_pt1 | contig 23665 bp, 20 predicted proteins | sample 812S3MmetaG_FD_121299 | JGI IMG/M metagenome (GOLD analysis project Ga0182030, IMG submission 121299) | Permafrost microbial communities from Stordalen Mire, Sweden - 812S3M metaG (Illumina Assembly) | ecosystem: Environmental > Terrestrial > Soil > Wetlands > Permafrost | place: Sweden...
GGGAAATATCCGCTCAATACGTTGCCGTGGAAGGTATGGACCACCACAGGGACGCCCGCGATTCTGGCAGCGAGACGGCCGAGCACACCCGCCTTCGCGGTGTGAGTGTGGACAATCGCAGGGCGCATGGTCCTCATGAGGCACACCAGTTTGATCAGGCTCTTCAGATCGGCAAGCGGAGAGACCGAGCGGGACATCTCGCCGATCCAGCACAGGGGATCCGATTCATCGATCAGGTAAGACATGTCGCCGTCTTGTTGCGAGCATTTCCCGGTAACCAGCACAGTCCGGTACCCCCGTTGACGAAGCTCGCGGGTCAGCAACACGGCGTGGAGAGGCGGCCCGCCGGCGCCAAGCCGGGTCAGGATCCGCATTACGAGAGGACGGTCAGCGGTAGTCATGATAATTCCACCAGAGAAGCACCTACCGGGCTGCTCAGAGTAGTTTCCGGCGCGAGTTGCGAGGTCACCGCTTGGAGTTTGCCGTTCGGCCCGCGCGGGAGCCGGTCCACCTTGACAATCTCGATTTCCACCGAAGCGCCAAGCATGTCGCGCAGGTTATGTCGAAGACGATTCTCGTCTTGCTGCGAGAATTCGGGAGCGGGGACCACCGATACCTTCACCAGGTCGAGCGATATCTGCGAGACCTGGCTCTCAGCGATGTGACGCACGCCTTTGAAGGCAGGGTCCAGGCGGCCCACAAACCCGCGGTCTCGCGTCACGAGGTAGGCCTCCTTGCGCCCGAAAATCTCCTTGATCACGGGCATCGAGCGGCCGCAGGGACAACGATGGCCTGCGATGCGCGCCAAATCTCCCACCCGATAGCGAACCAGCGGCATGGCATCGTTGACCAGGCCGGTCAGTACCACTTCACCGAGTTCGCCGGGGAGCGCGGGCAACCCGTCCGGCCGGAGAACCTCCGTCACACCGGCCAATGGATGAGCGTGCAGCGATCCGTTTGGACATTCGTACCAAAAGCTCTGCATCTCCGCCTGGCCATACTGGTCGTACACCCGCGTCGCGAACGTCGACTCAATCAATGCCCGCTGATGCGTCATCAACGTTTCGGCCGTCGTGAGCACAGCCTTCAACCGCGGTGGAGACAGTGTGGCGCGTTGGTAGAACTGCGCTAAGACGGCAATCGCGGAGGGATAGCCAGTAATGTGCGTCGGGCGATAGCGGTGGATTGCCTGCGCATACGCATCGAGATTCTCGGGATGCAAGTGAACGGTGGATAATAACAGCGATCGGTTGGCGGCGTCGAACCGCCAGAAGCGCTTGTCCGCTTTCCTCTGGCGGGCCGGTATAATCATTTTGCCCGTAAACTGTGCCCTGCGCTCCCCGGGAAGAATCCCTGCCTGCCTCCGATACAGCTCCACGAAAGCGTAGAGCCGCTGCACTGCTTCGACAGAGTAGACCAGTTCGATGGGCGAACCTGTCGTGCCGCTGGTATGCCAGGCGACGGTGCGCTGCCTGGATCCGAACTGGCTCCTGAAGGCCAGGGGCTGCTCCCTCAAGTGACGTTTCGGCGTGGGCGGAATCCTGTGAAGATCCTCCGGGCCGGCGATCTCTTTCCATTCCACCCCGTGTTTCCGGAAGGCCCCGGCATAGTAGGGGACGTCCGCCGCTATCTTCAGCAATCTCCGAAGTGCCGTGGCCTGTAGCGATCGCAATTCGTCGCCGGAGGCGAATTCTGTCTGCGTCAAATAATTGAGGTGGCTGGCAAACTCTCCCGCAAAACGCGTTCGGCGGTAGAGAAATCCCTGCATGGACGTGGCGGCATTTTGCAGCTGAACGGGCAGGTGGTTATACAACCGTTGTAGGGATGCCATATGCTGTACCGGGGGCTGTCGACTGATTTCAGAACTCGCGGTGGACGTTTGACTCGCTATGCGGTTCGATCTGCTACCAGGCCATCTGTTACCAGGCCACCGCGAAGTCCGTTTCTCTTGGCGCTCGCTTCAATCTGCCCGCGCCAGGTGGGAGGTGGAGTAAAAGGCGCCTCGTTCCATGCAACAGGATTACCCGCCCAACGAATGGCCGCCGAACCGGTCGCATCCGAGATGCGGCGAGACGCCCGATCGCGCAAGTGGGATGTGGTTGGAATTCTCTTGTGGTCAAAGCCCATCAATCCGGCGCAGACCAAGTCGATGGCGCCGACGTCCTCACCCCAACAGAGGAGGGAAAGCGGCCTGGGCACGGGACGCAACGGCCCCGGCCCCTCACCTGCGATCACCGCATCGACGAGGGTCAAGACCGGCCGCGGCGTCTTCAATCGCGCGCCGCCCACCCCACGGTTCCGTACGATGTCGCAGATGTCGTAGATGGTGCGCCAGAGTGTATCGTTGCCGTGCCATCCCCCCGAATGGTAGGCGCACGCTCCGTCGTCTTCTGTAAGGCTCACCAGCACCAACGCGGCAAAACGGGCGGCTTTCCAGGCCCACATCGGGACGTGGTGCTGAATCGCGGACTTGACAATCGAAATGGCGGAACTGATCGTCTTGTGGTCCGGATACTCATCTCCGCCCTTGCGGGGCGGACCTGTCCGATAGTGGGGCAGATAGGCTTTGTCGCAGTTGACTCCAACAAAGTTCTTCATGGCGCCGGTCATGCCGGCCTTCAGATGGCTTTTCAGCTTCGGCACATTGATAATGACGTCGGCATTCAACACCGAATTGGCGACGCAGTACTCGTGCACGCCCTTCCTGTGGTGGGCCCTGGTGGCATCCCTTCGGTAGTCGGATACTTCGAACTTCGAATCTTCGCCGGTTACTTCCTCGAGCCTGCTATCGCTACCCAGGTCGACAATCGAATATCCCAGCGGATCGCCGTCGAGCCGTTTGGTGCTTCTTATGAAACTGCTGTTGTCGTCGATTTCCGCCGCGACCACACGCAAATCCTGAAGTACAACCGGCAAGCCCGCACGCGAATAGTGGCCGCTCAGATTTTCAATGCCGGCCTGCACCTTCAGGCGGCTGAAATCCGCTCCCTGGAGAGGGGAATCCGCGACGATTACCTTCCCTTGCCGGCCAGTCGCCAGCAGCACATAGTCGATAACGGCGCGTAGGACGAAAGGATCGGTAAAGAGCACATGCGTGCCCTCCAAGTCGGCTGACTCATGTTTCACCCAGTTAGGCTTGACCAGCACGGTCATTCCGCGGGTAATCCATTTTCCAAGCGGATTCCATTGCGGGGTGCCGAACCGGTTGGTATCCAGCCCGGCTGTCCGGAAGATCTCCCGGACATCCTCATGAAACGGGTTGTCGCCGCGATCCGGAGCCACTCCACTCAGTTCCGGATATGTCCGATCGGGGCCGAATTCCCGGGACTCAGGATACCGATGGGATGTCCGCCGAAGAATAACCGACGGTTCGGGATCTGCGGCGGAATGTTCGACGTCAGTCTGGCGATGCGTACAGATCCGATCCAGGCACTTCTGGGCGGCTGCCACTTCCTCGCTCGCAGTATCTCCAACCAACATGTTCCACGCACCCGGAATCTTACCGGCGGTCTGGTATCCGATCTGCTTACCCAGAGCGGCAGAGGACTTCACGACATACGCCCAGGTCCCGATTTTGGTTCGATGCCGCGCCAGCAGCCGGCGATAGTCCCGCAGCGAGTCCAATATCTTGCCCACGTCTTTCGGGGCGAATCGGTTGTAGAAGAGTAGCGGCTCAGCGATATTTTGAATGTTGTTTCCTCCGCCGACGCGCATCCACAGATCTGCGTCCTCACAGCGGGGAAATTCCGAGGAATACCGGTTATCGCGAAACCACGCGGTCCGTCCCACGATGGTTGGATGGAACAATTGAAGGTAGCTGTGGCGTTTCCCGAACTTCGCCACACTGACCTTGCGCAAAGCTTGTACGCGATAACTGGCGTCGATCACATAGATGTCGGTGCCAACCACATCGACGGCCGGATGCTCACGCAGAAAGCGCACCTGTTTGGCGATCCGGTCCGGATGCATGGCATCGTCGGCGTCCATTCGCGCCAGGAGGGGCGTCTCAGTCAAATCGGCGATCTGGTTTAGACGGGCGGACAGTCCGAATCGCCTGCCATCGTCCACTATGCTGACTCGCTCGTCGTCGAGATGCTGCCTGGCAATATCGACACTGCGGTCGGTTGATCCGTCATTGACGAGAAGAAGGCGGAAATCCCGGAACGATTGCATCAGAACCGACTCAATCGCGTGTTCGAGCGTCAGTTCCGCATTCAGAAAGGGTATCGCAATTGTGACGGCGTCCATTCCATTTACCCCTTCGATCCGGCTTTTGACTGGTATTTCCCGCGCGGACGCGGGGTCAACCGCTCCCTTACGGTCACGGCTCTGTCAGCAGGTGCCGGGACTGAACAGTCGGAACCCCCAAAACGGTTCAGCACCCGCGTCCTCGATGAGAGCCCGAGCGTGAGAACCCCGGTTGCAGATCCTGGAACGAGCCTCCGCACTCCTGATGTCGTGGAAATTGAGGTGAGCCCAGCAGCGGCGATATGCGCGCTTCGTGTGGCAGGCAATCTTGCCTGCAGGCGGCCTTTCAGACCGCCGGGCGGGCTGGAAAGCCCGCCTGCAGCCAGGATTGGCTGCCACACAACAGCGTTGCGGCCCAACTCAGTTTCCCCGACTGGCAAATTTGCAGGGGCGCCTTCAGGAGTTCGGAGCCTCATCCAGTTAGCTTGCGAGTTCCGCATAGACTTCCTGATACTGCCGGGCTACCTCGTTCCATCCGTAGCTCCGGGCATTTTCACGAGCACCTTTCGACAGGGTGCGGCGCAGTTCCTGGTCCATGGCGAGGCGCGCCCACTTCTCTTCCAGATCCTGCCGGTCATTTGGCAGGAAGCGTATGCCGGCGCCGTCGGGCACCGTCTCCTTCAACCCGCCGTGGTCGCTGGCCAGGACGGGTATTCCGCAGGCCTGTGCCTCAACGGCAGCCATGCCGAACATCTCCAGTTCCCTGGTCGGCATCACCAGGAAATCCGCCGCGCAATACAGAGAAGGGAGATCCTGGTCCGATACCGGCGGCACATAAATGCCGCCGATTCGCCGCAGTTCCTCCAGCATAGGATCCGGACTCGACCGGCCAAACTGCCCGGGCGGCCCCACCATTACCAGGGCAACATTTCGGATTCTTCCGGATAGATTGCGATAGGCGTCAATCAGAAGATCCGAGCCTTTCTGCGTACAGATGCGGCCGACATACAGTGCGACGATTTGCTCTCGCACCCCTAGCCGCTGGCGCCACTCGAGTCCGCCGCCTTGAGAGGGCGAAAAGTGCGCAAGATCGACCCCGTTCGGCACCACGCGCATCTGGCCGACAGGAATCTGCCAGTAAGTACTCCAGCAGCTTCGACAATATTCGGAAACCGGACAGATGCCGCACTTCTCGACGCGCAGGAATCTGGACCAGGCGGCGCGCGACAGCGGTGCGACAAGCGCGTGCCTGGCTAACGGTTCGAGGTGATTGTCGCAGGCCAGGGCGATGGGGCTCTTCACGCCCATCTTTCTGAGCAGCCATGCAACCTCGGCCCTTCCATGTAAGTGGACAATCGATGGATTGACGCGTGCAATGTCCTTGGCCACTTCCCACGAAAACCACGCTCGCCGGCCTCCCGGCCGCCCGCTCGGCTTGAGGTATCGAATCTCGACTCCTTCATGCTCCGCGACACTGGTGTGCTCTCCCACCGAGTACAGGATGACCTTCTGGCCGTACGCTTGCACTTGAGCCACGGCAAGCGCGAGCATGCGCCGTTCAATGGCGCCGCCGCGGGAAGCCGGAATAGTAAGGTTTGAGGGGCCAGCGTGAGCGATCACCATGACGATGCCTTCTTAAGCGCGTCGAGCGCGGAGAACCATCTCTAAGTGCTTGTTAAGGAATAACCGCTCCCTTTGGTCACGGCTCGGAAACGCTGAGTCCCGATACTGAGCCGCGACCAGAGGAAGCGATTGCCGCAAACTGGCACTGTTATTTCGTAACCATCTCTAAGCGCGTCCAGCGCGGATCACCACTAGGTTTGGAGGAACGGCGAGTGGACCACGGCTCACGGCTCTCGGCGCGCGAGCACGCCCAGCGAACAATCGCATCGCCAGGAGAGCCACAACCCACGGCACGAACAAGTCCACCGTAAGCGGAAGAGCGGAGTGCGAAACGGTTACCAGGTGATGGCCCACCCGGAACAGCGCGAAGGCATATCCAACGGCCGCGATCGGCGATCGCACATGCTGGAATCGGCGGTCGAGATATGCGCAAAGGTACCCTAAGGGCAGAAATACGATCAAGGCGCCGGCGTACCCGAAGTTGGCGAATGCCTCCGCCACCAGCGATCCTTCCTCCGACATGAGATTCCGGCGCGATGGCCCGTAGATCAGATCGGCCAGCTCGAGCCGAAGGTTGTACCGCTCCTCTCCTCTCATTGCGGACGGCATAGCGGATTGCACGCTTTCCACAAACGTCAACCCCAGGTAGTAGCCTCTCTGCTGCCGGTTCGCAATCAGCGCCGCCGACGTATCGAATCTACCGACGGAGTTCTGAATCATGCGGAGAATCGCATCCCCGCTGGTGATGGCCACCTTTTCCGGTATCGACGCGATGTCTCTGAGGCCGGTGTTCTTGGACGCTTCGAAGTAGCTGGCCGTGACGATCACGCCCGGTATGCTCACGAGAACCACCCACGTTCTGAGGCGGAACAGGCCGCCGAGGTGGCCGAACTGCACCGCCAGCAGCAGGGCGCATAGCCACATCAAACGCCGGCCTTGTGCCAGATGGATGAGAGACAGCCCCACCAGCATCGCGGCAAGCAGGAACCGGCGGAACTTCGAACCGGCTTTGCCGTCCCGCTTGACCGTACTGACGTACAAGAGTGCTGCGGCCACGGAAGGCAGAATAAAGACGGCGGCGGAATACCTTCCCATTCCTACGGCGGGAACGATGCCAATGTGTTGGTAAAGCAGTTCGTTGCGGACATTCGGGTCTGTGAGCAGCACCACCAGGCTGACGATTCCCAAAGCCACGAAGACACCGAAGACGGTCCGGCAAATGCTTGTTTCTCTCGCCCGGAGGGTTCGCGCCAGCGGGACCCGGTCCCTTTGTGCCCAATTGCAAATGCGTACTCCCACAGCGAAGCAGAGCAGCGAGGCCGCGCCAACCCAGTATCCGTCGGAGTAAGCGTCCTGCATGGTGGAGCCCAGCGGAACCTTACTGAACTGTTGGGCGCAGACCATGGTTCCGTAGATCACGTAGTCAAGGATGAAGTATCCTTCCACGATGCCCACCATGCTCACGTGATAAGATGCGAACCCCTTCGCACGGCTCACGATGCCGAAGCAGAGAAGTAGCGTCAGGCAGAAGACATACGGCGCAGCGCCCGCAATGGAACCGGTCTGCAGGTGGATGGCGCAGGAGCCGGCCGACAACACCAGGAGAAGCGCCAGGTGCTTAAATCGCGCGATGCGTTTTCCCGCCGGTCTCGGGACGTCCAGCATGGCGCCGGCCCAACCGCGGCCCTTGCCCAGCAAGTTACCTGTATATCTGACGACCAAGGCCGTTACCCTCTCTCGGCGACCAGCGCCATGGCACAACTGTTGCAGGAAGGATCATCCTCCAACACAAAACTGAAATGGCGATGCCATCGCGCTTCAACGGCCCGCCGCCATTTGGAAGGGAGCGCGGCCATCGTCATTTGGTAAACTCTGGCTAGCCGGACTGGACCGGCGCCGAAACAGGCCGGCCCGTCCACTTCGTCCCAAGCTCTGCACGCCTTGCCGGAAAGGTAAGGGACCGCCCGGACATGGTGGAAGCCGGCTCTGGCGAATGCGCCAAGCCAGTTCTCTTTACTCAGCAGATTCAAGTGCTCCAAATCCCGGGCGCGCTGGCGGGCGTACCACGGGAACGGCAGCAGAAGGTGCTGGTTCAGCGTGTGGAGCGGAACCGTGGTAATCAACTTTCCCCCTGGAGCAAGTACCCGGTAGCATTCCGCGAGGAGTCGATCGAGCTGCGGGATGTGCTCGATCACGCAGTTGGCGAATACCGTCGCGAAACTGGCATCGGAAAACGCCATGTCCCGGGCATCCATTTGCCGGACTTCGCGGTAAATCGTGGCGCTGCGGCGGCAGATTTCGACGGCGCGTGGATTGTAGTCGATGCCCACCTCGATTTGCGAGAGAAGAAGGCTGGCGAAGAGACCTGAACCGCATCCGATCTCGAGGATCGGTCCCACGAACTCTGGCCCAAAATCGCGCAGGACACGCAGTTCCGCGGCGCGCCATGCCGCCAGGGAAGGAATCGGATAGATGGCTTGCGTAGCGCGCAGAATCCCGGCGTTACTCAATTCCGTCAGGCCTTCTTTCAGGCGCAGTGTCTCGATTGTTTCCTGTTGTCTCATACAATCCTCAGCGCTCCCTGGATGCATCTGCCGCTGAATCGCGCCCGGTAGCCAACTCGTTCAGGGCTCTCCAGGAGGCGCCGGTACAGTGCGATGTGCTTTTCGACCATCCGAGGGACGTTAAAACACTTTTGCACAATGCGCTGCCCCGCGGCGCCCATTTCCGCGCGGGAATCGCTCTTCGACAGCAGCTCGGAAATGCAGTCTGCCAATGCCGCCGGCTCACGTTTCGGTACGATCGCGCCCGCCTCGCCGCGCAGTTGTTCGCGTATTCCTCCCACGTCTGTTGCGATCACGGGGCAGCCGCATGCCATCGCCTCCAGCACCACCGTGGAAAGACATTCACCGTGGCTGGGCGAGATGAGCATGCACGCGGAATTGTACAGGTCCGCCAGTTGCGATGGGGACTTCGCGCCGGCGAAGGAGACAGCGCCGGCGAGCCCCAATCGCGCGGCCAGCGCCTGGTAGTGCGATAAGAGCGGTGCTGTCTGGGAAACTACTGTGAGTTTCACGGACGGGTGCAGATCCCGAACCATCTTGAGCGCGCACAGCAGGTCATCCAGCCCTTTGAACTTCTTCAACTGGCCTACGAAAAGAAGATGCGAACTGGAACGCTGGATGCCGGGCAGTGGGCGGAATGTGTCCGCCACAATTCCGTTATGAATGACCGGCACGCCTTCTGAAGATCGTCCGTACTGCGAACAGAGAAACGATCTCTCGGCGCGGGAGAGTGCCACCACCGCGTCCGCGCCGCCCACCACGTACCGGTCGGTCAGGGTTCGCCTGATCCCTACCGATAGACCATTCATGGCGAAGGGATCGTGACTCGTGAAGACGTATTTGAAGCTTCTCTTCCTCGCCGCCATACTAAGCGCGGCCCTGCCGAAGTGATGCATGTGGACGACATCCGCCTCGAGTTCCTCCAACGCCATGGCGTGCCCGACGCCGGTGACATCGATGCCCCACTCCGCCAAGCCGCGCACCAGCACAGTCTCGGGAGAGATCGAGTGCGCCGCCCGGTATTCCGGCGATTTATCGAAGATGCCACCGACAATGCAGATCTTCATATGGCTTAAGTGACCGTGAGGAAACAACCTGTTCAATCTGGCGACCGCTCCCTTGGGTCGCGGCTCAGGATCGGGATAGCGCTTTCCGAGCCGCGACTAAAAGGAGCGGTTATTTCTTAACAGTCCCAAAGTATTCTGACTCGGTTAGTAATTCGGTTGCGGCACTTCGGAGAGGGCCGGCGTTCGGGTGACGGGGCCAAACACCAGACGCAACGTGTAAACGACGATGCCGGCTTTGACCAGGCTCTGCACCGCCAGCAGAACCCACGCGATATCGACTGCGCGAGGAGAAGAACGCAGCACAGCGGCCACACCGAAGAAGCCGCCGGCGATCGCCAGGTCACCGATGGTACACAGCTTCACGCGATTGAGCCCATACAACAGGAACTGCACGGGGTTGCTTACCATGAGCACCAGCTGGGAGAGCGTGAGCAGACGAAAGACGTCGACAGCGTTTGCGAAACGCGGGCTAATCAACCGTCCGGCGGCGGGCGCTCCGAACCACACCACGGGAGCCGCGATGGCCGCAAAACAGAGCGTCGCCAAGAGGATGCCTCCCGCGTAGCGTTTCCTTTGCCCGGTATCGTTTATTTTGAGAGCTTCGGGCATGGTGACGCTCATGATCGCGGCCAGCAGGAGAGACACAGCGCCGGTGAGAGCGAGCCCAATGTTGTAAGTGGCAAGTTCACCGACCGCGCCGTTTCGCGACAATAGAATTGCCGGGGTATAGTTCTGAAGCGCGCCGATTGCGGTGGAAATAAAGATCCATTGCGAAAACCCGGCGATTTCTCTCAGCGGGAGACGGCCGGCGGCGCCAAACCTGAGAGTAATCGATGCCTTGAAGTATCGCCAGTGAGCCAGGATTATGATCAGCTTGCCGGTCAAATCGCTGAGGAAAAGCGTGGTCAGCGACAACTGAAACACCGCACTCGAACCGGCCAGGAAAACCAGTTGAACAAGAGCGGAAACGATGGATACGCGGGCCAGCCGGCCAAAGCGGGATCTGGCTTGCAGCAGGACCAGGGTGAATGAGGAGTAGGAGCTGACCAGTGCGGTAAGGCATGCCATCCTCAGTGCCCCGGTGAAGTCCGGGCGGTGCAGTAATGTTTTCGCGACCGGCTCCGCGGCAGCAAAGACGGTGGCCAACAGGCCGACGGCCAAGACTGTGCGGAGCCGCAAAAATCGTCCCTCGACTCCCATGCGAGCCCGTCCGGTCCGCACGGTGGAGAAGCGTAGGCAGCTCACATTCACGCCCAAGTCGCAGATACTGCCGAGGACGGCCGTACTGGCGACATAGAGCGCCGCCTGGTCGAGCAGTTGAGGCCTCAGCCGCCAGGACAATAGCAGGAAGACAAGATAGCGGGCAACCGAGGTGGCGGCCTGGCTGGAGGCCATCCAGGCGATGCCCCCCATCAGATGCCACACCGCTGCTATCTTGTTTAGCGACTTCCATTTCATGAGTACACCGCACTGCGCATCCGCTTGCCGCGCCGTCTTAGATTCTTGACTGCCATTTCGTAAACAGATTTGCTGCAAGAATTGCGGAATGCACCAAAAGATGACTCGGCGCTAAGAGCTGCGTGCGCGACCGAGGAATTCTGACTTCCGACAGGCCCCGAGGGGCTGTCGAGACTTCATCTGGCCCGCAGGGGCCGCTTCTCTCCCGAAAATCGCGGCAGACCATTGCTTCCCAAGCCTGGCCCGATACCGAAATTTTCATCATTCGTTGTCGGCCGCAGGCCGGTGAGGAACTGTCTTCCAAATCCGCAGGATTTCAAGGGCGGAGCCCTTGGCTAGGCTTTGCCGGGCTTATAGTATCTGGAATAATACTGACTATAGTAGCCGTAGTAATAGTAGCGGTCACTCATGTCTTGGCGGACCTCGTTGAGGGTAACGCCCATCACATTGGCCTTCACTCGATTGAGATTCGAGAGTACGCCCGACACAGCCGTACGGCTGGTCTGGCCGGCGAGTGTGACCACCACAACCCCGTCGACGACGGCGGCCATTTGCAGGGGCTCGGCGAAACCGAGCAAGGGAGGCGAGTCCACGATGACCAGGTCGAACTCCGCCGTGGCCTCCTCCAGGATCTGCTGCAATGTAGCGCCCAACCGGTCGGCCGCATCTCGCGAGGCGCTTCCAGCGCTCAATACGCGCAGTTCAGGAAGATTCGGCGCCTGTTGCAGGACATCTTTCCAATGTGCGGTGCCTTTCACAACGTCCGACAGTCCGCGCTGGTTGGGCATATTCAACTTGGCGTGCACTCCGGGACGGCGAAGGTCGGCGTCGATCAGGAGCGTGGACCGGTGCTGAAGGCTGTGTGCGACAGCCAGGTGGACCGAGGTCGTGGTCTTGCCCTCGCGTGGGACGGCCGAGGTAATCAGCAGGCTCTTGGGTCGGGCAGTGGCATCGGAGAGAAGGATGGAATCGCGCAACGTACGAACGGCCTCTTCGAAAGCCGTTACGTGTTCAGTTGCGCGGCGACTGAGGACGACCGCCTTCCCGTCGCTTGTGGTTGCGGTGGCGGCGACCATGGGCAAGCGGCCGCGCCACTTCCTGACGACCGGCAGCGAGCCGAGCACAACGGTCTTCAAAGTTCTCTGGATCTGCTCGGGATCCCGCACGGTGTTGTCGAGCATGTCTCCCACAACGGCGGCGGCCATCGCCAGCATGGTGGCGAACATCAGGGCCAGAATGGCGTTGAGCGGGACATTCGGGAAAACCGGCGTGAGCGCGGGCCGGGCCAGGTCGGCCAGGCGAATCGAACTATTTTGAAAGCTAGAGTTAATGCCGGCTTCCTTGATCTTGCGGACCAGTTCCTCGTACAGACCCCGGTCGCCATCGGCTTCCTGTTTCAGCGCCTTGTACTGAAAGGAGCGCGCGTTCAGACGATCGAATTCGCCCTTGGTCTCGGCAACCTGTGCTTTGAGTAGCGATTCACGGTTTACGGCAGCTTGGTACTCGAGGTTCACTCTCTGCCCAATGTTGGTTTTGAGCGCATCGAGTTGGCGCTCGAGTTCCTTTAGAGTGGATGCGGATTTCTTGAATTCTGGATGGGCCGAGCCGAACTGGGCCTTGATCGTGGCGAAGCTCTGACGGGCCTCATCGACGCGGTCAGCCAGGCGGCGTAATTGCTCACCCTGCGTGGATGCCTCGGCTGCTTCGAAGGAACCGGTTCTTACAGAGTTATATGCCGACTCCTTCAGCATCCGGTCCGATTGTGCATTGGTGTAGTCGGTGTTGAACTGCTGCAGACGAGACGACAGAATACTGGTCTTCTCATCCGGGTTGATCACGCTCAAGTCCTTCTCGAATTCGGCCAGCGCGGCAGACGACTTCTCCATCTTCGCGCGCAGTTCTTCCATCTGTTTTTCCATGAAGGTGGCGAGCTCGGCGGATGCCGTGAAGCGGATATCGTAGGTGTGCCGGATATAGCTGTGGGCGATGGCGTTGGCCACGTCACTCGCCAGCGTCGGACTGGGGGATCGATAGGACAGGAGCAGAAGGTAGGTATTCGGCGGCCGCGTCACGGCGAGATTCTTGAGCTTTACGGGGGCGTCTTGAGTCCGGCTGGTGGGCAGCGCCGCCGGCGAAGAAGAGGTCCCGGCATCCGCAATCGGAAGACGGAAGCTCGCCGCGACAGGACGCAGAACGGAGTCCGATTGTATGATCTTGATCTGGGTGGCGAGGAATTGATCCGAGTCGTTGGGAGCCATTCGCTGCGCATCCTGACCGATCACGCCGGCTGGGGCTTGCCGGTCGACATCGATGGTCGCAGTAGACTCGTAGATCGGCGTGAGACGGGATGAGACGACGATCGTGCTGACAACAGCGACCGTAACGAACGCCAGAATTCTCCACTTTTGACGGCGAAGAATCCAGAAATAGTGCGAGAGCGGAATCGACTGGTCCTCCGGCTCCGAATCTACGCCCGCATACGGGGAGTAAAAACCATAGTGATCTTGAGTGGCCAACTGGGCAATAGACTCCGGAGCGGGTAGTGCTCTCTTCGGCGATACGTCTGGCATAATAGATCTCTTATTCGTAGTGGGGACGTCAACCTGATTGCGGTATTGGTGGCGGGACTTACTTCAGGACGTAAATCGAGGCAGCTCCCAGCGCCGCTCCGACTCCAAGCATTTTTTCCAGCGTTCCTAAGGTTAGCCGCCGACCTTTATTGTCGGGGATATACAGAATATCGTTAGCAGTCAGGGGCACATCCGGCGATTTGCGCTGCATGATCCGCTCGAGTGGTACGGCAATTTCATTCTTCGCCCCATTCCCTTCCTGCCGGTAGATGTACGCGTCCCTCATATAGTAGGGAGCCAGTCCGCCGGCCAGCGCAATCATCTGGAGCACCGTGGTGTCAGAAATACTTTTGGCCGGAAACGCTCCTGGCGTCTTCACGTTTCCCACGACGTAGATACGTCCGGCCTCGGGCACGCGGACTTCTTCACCCCCGGTCAGTTTCAGATTGCATTCCGGGTCGGCATCGTTGATCAAGCTCTTCACCGGGATTCGGCGGGTGAGCGTCAGGGGCTTCTCGTCAGGCCCGGCTTGGGTGTGTGAGACCAGAATCTCGCTGCCAGCCAGTTCGCTCAGGCCCTGCGCGCGAGCCAGCGCCTCCAGTAAAGTCACGGGCCCGTCAGCCTGGAACATGAGGGGCATCTTGACCGCCCCGTTAACCGAAATGGGACGACTGTGGTACTCGGCGATGGTGACCGTAACGAAGGGATCGACTAGAAGTTGCTCCTCTTTCAGCGCCTTGGCGATTGCCGTTTCGAGTTCGTCGGGAAGGAGCCCATCTGCCTTGATACGCTGCTTGAGCATGGGCAGGCGGAAGTAGCCATCCGCGCCAATCCGGACTGTCCGGCTCAATTCAGGCGAATCGTACACGGAGACAGAGAAGAGATCGTTGGGGCCGACCGGCTGGGCCGGCAGATTCGCGCCGACCTCCGGAGTGGAAGGACGCAGCGGAGGCGCTTGTTGGGAAAACGCCGACGCGGCCACTAGAAGGAGCGCGAGCGTGAAACGCATTGCTTGATTCAGTACAGACATGGGAAATTCCTCCTACGGAAGAACTGGCGAGAAAGAAACGCGGTTTGGAGTGTTTCGCGACTTGTAAGCCGACCCCGCAAGAGCGAAATTAGGGGCGGGCTGGTTATAGCGGCTGGTTATAGCGGCTGGTTAAAGCTTGTGGCGACTGACGACGTTCGGGCTGCAACTGCCCCTCGCATCGGCGAGCGCATCGAAGAGACGCGAGATGTTAGACTCGAGACGAGTCAGACGGCGGTCAAACGCCTGTAGACAATCGGATACTGCGTCACGGGATTCCGGAACTGCGTCTACGCTTGGCGCCCTTTCCAGAATGGCGGTTCGGGCGAAATCCGAAAGGCACCGGGCGTTATGCAGAGTCGACGCAGTTTTCAGACGGTGAAATTCCTCATCCGTAACGCGGAAATTAATGAGACGGCTGCGAACGGTCATGTGAGGTCCTTTATCGGTGCGATCTATTGAGCGGCGATTTGCGATGGAGCCCGGCGATAGGATGCCGCCGTTTACGAAATTGGCCTAAGCTTCGCCACTAGAGCCCCAGAGGCGACCCTTTCAGGATCCTACTCAGCGGCAATTGATATTACTACTCTGCTAAGTAGAAGTGGCTCGTACTACAACGCACAACGTCAACACCTGAAGATGGCGTATTGCGATGTACTCCAACTAAACTACTAACATCCCACGGCACGCCTAATTGCCATCGGGCGTAATACCGTGCTCTCGCGTAATGTAATACAGGAACGCGAGAAAACAGGCGAAGCAGGCGCCGTACAGAAAAAGTTCCCGCCGCCGTCGCGCCACTGTCACGGCATTGCGGGTAGCCCGGATTTCCCGCTCCGTAGAGGCATGCGGTGACGGCGTCCTCTCTAGTGTCAGTTTCGATTGCAAGAAACGATGTTCACAGTTCTTGCAACGGTATGGGTAAATCCACAGGGCGGCCGCGGCCCGTTCGAGCAGGTTGCGGCGATGAGAACGGTGAGCGTCATCGGATTTACATTTCGGGCAAGTCATCGTCAGTCCGTACAAGTTCGTACAAACAATGTATCGGACGCTTTCAAACACTTTTCCGAAAGTTATACCAATGGGTCCGCCGTCGAAAGTGCATCTGCCGGCCTCCGGGGACGGGAGAGCCCTCGATCGCAGCGCGAGGATTCGCGATGAAAAGCGTGCAGGCCTCCTCCTCCCCATAGCGCGAGCTGACGATATCCCGGGCTTCAGCGAGATGGGGAGAGCGCCTGATAGGGTCATGGCAATCACTGGCGACGATGTGGACCAAGCCCTTGTCAAGAAGTTGGAAACAGGCTTTTTGGGCCGCATTGCCGAAGCCGCCGGTCAAGGACATGGCAGTGATCTGCAGCAGACAGCCGAGTTCCACCCATGCTTCCACACGCGCCGGTTTTTGGCGTAAGACAGAGTTGCGCTCCGGGTGCGCGATGACCGGCACCAGGCCGGAATCCACCATTCTCCGTAAGACGCGCTCGGTATGCTGCCCGATGTGGAAGTCCGGACACTCCACCAAAAGGTATTGCTTATGGTTAATGGTGTAGGTGGAGATATTCTCCATCAACTCCTCGACGTTGTCGAAGGTAAGATGGAATTCGCAACCATAGTGAATCCGGGGAGTGCCCTTTGCCGCCTCGCTGAGCACCGCGATCCGTTCGAGCACCAATTCCCGGTGGAAGGTGTATTTGGGATCCATGTGAGGCGTGGCGACAATGTCGGTTGTCCCGGTCCGCACCGCGGCCGCCAGCATCACAAGACTCTCTTCGAGTGTGGAGGGGCCATCGTCGACGGACCAGAGGATGTGGGAGTGGATATCGATCATGTACCAGGAGGCCCCGATGGCGCGGCAATCTGCTGGCCCGGAATTCGCTCCCCTACAGGCGCCGATGCCGCGAGCATGGCAAGGATGAGGATGGGCCAGCTACCGAGAGCGGGCCGGGAAAACGGATAATCGACGAAGGCGTGGAGAAAGACGGCCACCACGCCGAGACCCCAGATGGTTTGAAACGCGGGCCGAAGGGACCAGATAAAGATGCTGAAGATGGCCAGTCCGAAAACGATGCCGCCTTCCGCTGTAAACTGCGCCCAATCGTCGTGCGCCTGATTGGCAAAAGTGCCGCCGTCGATGACGGCGTATTGGGGATAGACGGTTGGCCACGTGCCAAGCCCGGTACCGGTCAGTGGATGCGCCCGGATGATGTGCAGGGAGGCAATGTTGAATTCGCGGCGAATCTGCATGGGATCAGGCTGGCGGAAGCGGTCCCAGAGGTGTCCCCACCCGGCGATTGCCGTAAAAACGGCGAAAAGCGCCAGCGTCCGGATCAGAGCGGTACCGACGGCACGGCCGCTGGCGAGTCCGCGGACCGACATGAGGAGGGCGACTAGCAGAATTTCGGCAGTGGTGAGGATGGCGCCGGCGCGCGATGCGGAAGCGATCACAGAGGCATATAGAGCCGCCGCCATCCCCGCATAGAGCAGCGCGCCGCGCTCACGCCGGAGAGCCTCGTACACGGCGATCGGTAGCATGACTTCTACCAACACCGCCCAGTGGGTGTGGTAGAGGATGGGCCCCATCACGTTCTCAGTGTACTCGGTTGGAAAGAGCCAGAATATCTTGCCTGGCGAAGTGAAGGTTTGCAGGGTGGCCACGATGGAGAGCACGAAGGTGAACCACAACATGGCGGACCGAAACCAATCGCGCACGCCGGGGTCTGAAAAGAGGCAGAATCCGATCAGGAAAACCCCCAGGAAAGTGGCCCAGCGGAGAGTGGCGGCCTTGGTATCGAAGGCATAGGCGGTGAGGTGAAATTGAAGTTGGGCTGTGCCCCAGAGTACGGCTAACACAAGCGGAATGGCGGGATACGGTACGCGAGCAGGAGTGCGGCGCCAAAGCACGATCACGCACAGGGCATAGATCGCAGTCTGAAACAAAGAAACCGGCCAAAGAGCCGGCATCCAGAGTGTCAGGATTGCCCCCGCAAACGTGACGGCTAAGGCAAATTGCATGAAATGGGTATCCTTTCACTCAGCGATCTGCGGCGGGAAGCGTAGGTTGCGCCGCGTCGATTGCCCCTACAAGATCTGGTGGCAGGCTGAGTCAAGGGGATACCAACTTTGCATGAAATGCGCGGTGCGAACATGCGTGGGCTGCCAAACCCTGGCCGCACTACTGCCGGCTGGCCGGGGGGGCGCCACCAAGTGTGCCGCTTGCCGGCGGACCCGGCCTCGGCAGTGGAAGGCCCGGGTATGTTGGCCACGTCGCCCCAGGTCTGCGGGGGCTCAAAATTACGTGAACGACTTCGCTTGCGGGAAACGCAGCCACAGCATTCGGAACGATCGATCCCACCAGTTCGATCTTCTTGCCTTTGTCCGCACTCAGTTCCTCGCCGCGGAGTTCGACCACCACGCCGCTGGTAACATCCTTCAGGAAATACTTCCCGGAACTGAACCTGACCGTGCCGCGGAGAGTCACTGAATCGTTAGCGCCGGTTTGCTCGGGCGCATCGAAGGCGCGCGCCATACCGGGGTCGAGGTTTGCCAGGAGCAGCCCCTTGGAGTTGAAGACTTGAGCCTTCCCGGCAAGAGCAAAAACCGAGATGTGGGAGGTATCCTTCACGTCGACTTGCACCGCGGAATTCGTGGCGGCGGGAGAGATGCGAAGTGAGTCGGCCTCAAATGACAGGTTTCCGGCGTTTCGCAGCAGACCGCTGCCTTTTTCGAGAACCGTGCGGTCGCTATAGATCCTGGCACGGGACGATGGCGCGAGAGTAAGCTGTGCGCCGTTGATCTGCACTACCGAACGGGCATCAGCAGTTTCCACGACGCCGCCATCGAATACCGTAGCGTTGCCGCGAACCACTGAGCCATCGACACGAAAATCACCGGCAGACCGAACCGTGCCAATCGAGGATGGAGCAGCAGCCCAAACGGTACCGTTAGCGATCACCACCAAAGCTAGCAGATAACTTAGCAATTTCTTCGACATAAAGCTTCACTTGTTTAAATTATAGACCAACAGGTGTAAAATGCAAGAGAGAACCAGTTGCATTTATAAGAAAACAAATGCTTTACGAACGTAATACGACAGGGCAATGAATTCTCGGGTGATCCCATGGATTTCTACCAAGAGCTTGGTTTGAAAAGGACGGCATCGCTACAAGAAATTCGCCAGGCTTATAAAGTGCTAGCGAGGTTAGTGCATCCCGATGGCAAGGAGGACCAGCAAGTCCGCGAAATGGCCCAGCGGCAGATGCAGCGGCTGAACGAGATCCTGGCGATTCTGACCGACGAGCGAGCCCGGCACTATTACGATGCGACCATAATGGGAGCGGCAGTCGAATCGTCACACCTGACTCCCGCGCGACCGCGAGAATCGCTGCCTGGAAGTGGGTCCGTGCGCAAGTTGCGGAGCGAAAGACGCCGCCAACCTTGGGGAGGTAGGCTGCGCAATTGGGCTTCGGAGTTGCCGGGCTGGGCACAGACGGCGGTGCGGCACAGTTACTGGATTGCTCTGGCAATGGTATTCGCAATCTTAGGTGTGTGGTACCTGGCAGAGGATTCGAAGAACCCGTCGCACGCTGGTTCTGTGCCTGAGGCTACTGGGTCGAGCCCGGATTTGCCTCACCCGGCGCGGGCAGGATCGGCGAAAAGGGCGGGTGCGAATAGGAATCCACTCACGGAGAGCGCCGCCGCGCCTGGCCAATCAACAGCAGACGCAGAGGCTGCGGCAGTTCCGCCGTCGCCGATTCAGGCTCCGGAAGCGGCAACCGCCCTTGAGACAACCGTGGAAACGGCGCCGGAGCGTATGTCTGAAGCAGCGCTCATCGAGCCATCGAATTCGAAGCCCATTAGTACCGCGACGGAGCAGACCGTGCCGCATCCGGCGTTCGCCGGCAATTGGCTCTACGCTCCGGATCCAGCGGAGACGGCCGCCCCGGGGACCTATCCAGCTACCTATGTAGAGTTGCTGCTTGCGGAGAATCAGGGTCAGTTATCGGGGAAGTATCGGGCGCATTACCGGATTGCGGACCGGGCGGTTTCGCCGGAACTCTCATTTCAAATCCAGGGACCGATTTCCGGGGGCGGGTCGGCCCATTTGCGATGGACGTCGGAGGATGGCGCCAAAGGCGAGATGGAGATGTCTCTAACAGGTCCCAACCTGATGAGCGTCTCCTGGTGGAGCACCTCGTTAGGGCGCTATACAACTGTGGCTTCGGGAACGGCGAAGTTAGTCCGGCAGCGAGTCCGATGATGGCAATACGACCGATGATGGCAATACGATGGACTCGTGTCGCACTGGTGGCAAGTGCCGCCGTTGGTTTCGGGACGGCCGGAATGTACGCCACACGGTTGGCGCTCGCCGACTATTGGTACCGGCAGGAGACGGTGGCTGCCACGGAGAAGGCTATCGGGTTGACGCCCGATCAATCGGCCTACCGGGTTCGGTTGGCGCTATTGGCAGGCGATGAAAATCCGGCGCTGGCGGTGGCGTCGCTCCGGCGGGCCGTGGAGTTGAATCCCGCCGATGGAAGGGCGTGGGTGGAGTTGGGACTGCGTCTGGAGGAGACGGGCAACTCTGCTGGCGCGGAGCGCGCGCTCCTGCACGCAGCCGACGTGGACCGAACCTATCTGCCCCGTTGGACTCTCGCCAATTTCTACTTCCGGCGCCATGACACGGACCGTTTCTGGCAATGGGCGAAGGCTACCGTGCCGATGATTTATGGAGATCCTCTCCCGTTGTTTCACCTGTGCGGGCGCATCAGGGAAGACGGCGAGCTGATTGAAAGGCTCGACATCCACGGTCCGCAGTTGCAGGCAGCCTATTTGTTTTACCTGCTGGGCGTGGGACGCGAGGATCTGGTGGGTCCCGCCAGCCTCCACTTGCTGCGGGGGCAGCGGGAGGAGGACACTCCATTATTGTTGACCGTGTGCGACCGGCTAATCGAAGCTCGCCGGGTGGACGACGCGTCGAACATCTGGCTAGGGCTGGTATGCTCAGGGCGGTTGCCGTTCGGGAACGGGGGCGAGCGGCCCGCTCCGATCACGAATGGGGATTTCCGAGCGTCTCCGACAAGCCGGGGATTCGACTGGCGGCTGCCGGCGGTGGAGGGAGTCAGTGCAGCCCGCGAAGAAGGCGACGGGGGGCTGCGGCTGACGTTTTCGGGGGCGCAGCCCGAGCAGACGGAGCCATTAGTTCAGTTCGTACAGGTAAAGGAGAAGACAGCTTACGACCTGAAGTTTTCCTACCGGACGGCGACGATCGGTACCGCATCGGGGTTAGCGTGGCGGGTGGCGGATGAGGCGGGGCCGGTGCTCAAGCAGGGAGACGATCTATCGTCGGATGCGCAAAGTACGGGGGAATTGGCGTTCGTTACACCGGCGGGTTGCCGCATGGTTCGGCTATCGATCGTCTGTGAACGGCGCGCTGGCAGCGCAAGGATTTCAGGGCTTATTGTGCTGCGCGGGGTTGCCCTGACTCCTGCTTCCGACACTGCTACAGCGCAAACAAAGGGCCCACGCTGAAGTCACTTCCAGGACATGCAGACTCTTCCCATTCGTCATTGGCCAAAGCATGGGAACCGCCTCCTCGCAACCTCTTGCAGCGCATGAGGACGAGGTGCGGGAGACGGCGAGAGGTCCTGTAACTTCGGTCTCTACGGCCGCGGGTTTATCGCTTAGTGGAAGCAAGTCTCGCTTGTGTGGATCTTGCCGATGTCACGGTTCAACCCGCAGTACACTTCGCCGGCTGGGCGACCGGTTGGAAACAGGCCGAGCGTAAGAAGTGAATCGATTATCCGGTCGGTCTCAATACTCTGTCAGGAACAGCAACTCCGACAGGGCGCATTCTCGATGTGGCGGGCCGTGCCCATTCGCGATCGATCTCGACGGCTACTGACCGTTGCAACAGCTCAACCGACACCACGAGACGGCAGACCTTATCGGCGTTCGTAACAATGCCTTCTAAACCAGCCAGGGGCCCACCATCCACGTAGACCCTGGACCCGACGCCGAGATACGCCCAGGGTTGAGCGACTAATCCCGATCGTACAACCGTCCGAATCGCCTCAATTTCATGATCAGCTATGGGAAACGGATATCTTCCAACTCCCACGATGCTGATGACGCCGGGAGTGCTGAGGATCGGAAGCGTGCTTCCCTCGGGGTCAAACCGGCAGAAAAGGTATCCGGGGAAAAGGGGCACCTCGACCTGTTTGACCCGGTCGGACCACTTCCGCTGGGAACGATAGAGCGGTAGGAATTCCTCGTAGCCTTTACCGCGCAGAGAGGCAGAAGCGACGTTGGCGAACCGTGATTGCACCCGGACTGCGTACCAGTGAGTGGCGTTCATTTGTAACTCAACCAAGCTCCACCATCGGATTTCTAATACGTCCGCCGCACCTCAGGATCACGTGAAGCTTCAGCTCCTACCCGCCGCGCCCGAGCCCCCCTCGATGTCCGCGAGCACGCACGCCCCCGATGCCGCGTTATACAACCCCAGGACCGTTCGCCTCCAATACTATGAGATGACTTTGCCAGAAGTCAATAATAACTTACAAAGAAAAAATGACAATTCTCTCCCGAAAATCGCTACTTCCTTATAATGCAATGCGATACGTTGGACAATCGTCTTACATACTTGGCATCCATTGCAAGCCGCCTGGGTCAATGCGATGTCTTACCTTGGATAGCAAGCTTAACCATCGACAGCTAACCAACGATAGCTTATCCCGCCTTTGAATCGTTTGAGGACCGCCGGTAAGAGCGTTAGCCAGCTCTTGGCAGGCGGCCGCACTGGCCCGGTTCAACAGGTTCATTTTCCAGAGCCTGAGCCGTTCGCCGGTCTCCTTGGAATTGTAGCTGACGCGAGCTGCAGCGCCGAGCTTCTCCATTAGGTGGTGGAGATCCACCAGACGGATTGGGGAGCACCGAAGATTCACGGCGAGCTTCAGAAGCTTGGTTTCGCCGTGCAATTTCTGTACGGATGTTGCCGCTATCCCATTCTGCGACCAATACGTGAAGCCCGTCTCGCCGAGCGCGGCGTCGATCGTGATCTGCAAGTCCACGACATTGATTGCACCGTCCCGGTTCAAATCGACGTTTCCGATCGCTGTACCCGCCGGTAGGCCCAGCGCCTGGTTGATCGCGATCTGCAAGTCTTGGGCATTCACCACATCTTTGCAGCGCACCGGCTTGATAGATGCAGCGGCATCCTCAAAATGCCAAATCTCGCCTTCCCAATACTTGACGATCACCTCTCGATTCAGATCCACCCACCGCCGGAGGCACGCTAATTCGGAGCCGCCCATCGTATCGGGAACAACATGAATATCAGGCCGGATAGCCACCGATACCAATCTGAATTTCCCGGTCTTCGAGACGAGCGCAACTCCCACCCGAACATCATGTCGAGCGTTACCCCGCGGCAAGATCCAAACGACAGACGGCAGGCCTGTTTTCTTCATAGGGAGGTGGTTGTCCGGTCCAAGAGCCCTGAACCTCTTCGATGCACTTATTTTGCGATGGGTCTTGAGTGTCTTCATGGTGTTTCTGCCCGCAATACGGCGTCAGGGTAAGGTACGGCGAACTCCAACTCGCTTCAGCCATACATGTGTCGAGCCATCCAGCAGTCTCGCAGGTTCGTAAGGGCTGCGTCGGTGATGACGCACCTCTGGGGCAAGTATCGGCCAGGCAACGACCATGGCGGCCTGCTCCAGCGAAAGCGCGGTGGCAGCGATGCTTCAAGCCGCGTGAGAGCGCTGAGCCAGCGTGGCCGATCGCTCTGCCGGACGGGTTTGGCATCTGCGACAAGAAACAACCGCAGATAGAGTCTCCCCTCCTCGATCTGCTCGCGCAAGCCTTTATGAAAATCAAAGTCACCCGCAAACTCTTTCCACTCCGTGGCGGCATCCCCGCGCGTGAAATAGCCGAGATTCGAAAGTAACGGGAGTCCCTCGATCTCGGAATTCCAGTCCACCTTACCTTCGACCTGCCAGCAGGAATCCCAGAATGCGTACTTGGCGAGTTGGGTCTCAGTGTAGCGCGCATCATGGATCGGCGTGGTCGTCAAGCCCGGCAACTTGGGGCCGACCCGATTGATGACATCGTCGCAAGCCGTCCGCAGGCTGCGGAGGGTGACTGATCCACCGGTAAGCTCTGGCAGCGGCA
>Ga0182030_10006972_pt1 | contig 23664 bp, 22 predicted proteins | sample 812S3MmetaG_FD_121299 | JGI IMG/M metagenome (GOLD analysis project Ga0182030, IMG submission 121299) | Permafrost microbial communities from Stordalen Mire, Sweden - 812S3M metaG (Illumina Assembly) | ecosystem: Environmental > Terrestrial > Soil > Wetlands > Permafrost | place: Sweden...
CGGCGGCGGCGGCGGCGGCGGTGCCGGTGTGCCGGATGCGGCACCCCTCGGGGTGGATGATCGAGTGCGCGAGTTATCCGGATGTCAGCTGGATATCGGCGTTGATGTCGGGGGCAGTGACATGATGCGCCCCGCCGAGGCCGGAGCCGCCGACGGTCGCTTCATCAGACGGGGTTTGCTGAGTGGTTACATTCAGCGCGAATCATCGATTCGAACAAACGTCGGCCGCGCACACAATTCAAATCCCCTTGCACGAGCACATCGACTGGACCTTTCGATAATCCTCCGACAATCCCTTCGATGCCCTCCGTCGCAGCGATATCTTCGCCCACTGTATTCGCGAGCGCCGCGGACATCGCGGACGACAGTTCGTCGCTCTCGAGCGCAAAATCTCGTCCGGCGGCGACGAAGTAATGCGTTTCGTGTCGGCGCGCCGGCGTAATGGCGTGGTAGACGAGAAACTTGCCGAGCGATGAGCCGCTCGAGTCCTCCGGCGTCATCGCGCGGGCAAAATGATCGAAGCCAATGAGGATGCTCGGAACATGGCAAGTCATCCCGAATCGACGCTGCACGAGCCCGCGATATTCGAAGACATCTTGGAAATATGGCGGGCAGGGAGTCGATGCCTGATAGCGCTCGCTGCTCACCCATCCCGGACCTTCTGACCGAGTCTCCGGAACCGTCGATCCGCCTTCCGACCCGATACCGCTCGCGTGCAAGTATTCCAGATGGCTCAAGTCGAGCAGATTGTCATGCAACAGCATGTACCGACCACGTACGTAATGGTGCTGCTTCACCGGAATCCTGTAGTGCTCATGGTCGCCGCTGCGTACGGCCGCAGGAATCAATTGCGGGTCGGCGAGCGAGCGTTCTCCGGGCCAAATCCAGGTCCATGGGCCGCAATCCACGACTGGATACGGGCGAACTTTGCAGGCGGCCGGAGCCACCGCCTGCGTGGGAACACGCATGCAGCGCCCATCCGGTGCGAACCGAATCCCATGATAGGCGCATTGCAGTTCGTCACCGACCAGCTTGCCGCGGGCCAGTGGAAAGTGGCGATGTGGGCAGTGGCCGCTCAACGCCACCGGACTGCCATCGAGGCGCCGGTAGAGCACGACGGGCTCGTCCAACACGTAGCGTTCAATCGGGCCGCGCCCGATTTCCTCGACGAAGCCTGCGACGTACCATTGGTTTACGGGCGCGAACAATCCCTCCGCAAGGGGATACATTCTCTCAGGTCCTCATACTCGTTTGTCGAAGACCTCGAGCAACGTCTTTTCCCAGATACCCTCTCGCGCGTATGGATCGGAGCTGTAGTAACGCTCCGCGGTTGCACGATCCTCTGCTTCGAAGATATAGACGCCGCCAATGATCTCTCGGCCGTCGTCGGTCAGCGTGGGTCCCGCGTTGACGATTTTGACGAGTCCGGATTTCGCGTGCGAGAAGTGCTGCGGACGGAATTGTTCGAGGCGGGAGGCCTGATCGCGCCGCAACTTACAGTGAAGAATGAATAGCATTGCGAGATCTCACCTTGACGAAATGGGAGCCGATCAACCCACCAACTGCAGTGTGGTCTTCTGTACGATCCCGCGACGGAGCGGAGTCAACTCGTCGGGGAATTCGCTTGTGAATTCCGCTCCCTCCGATTTTAGAGCGGAGATAAAATGGTCCAAATGGCGCATCGCGCCGGTCGGGATGTCATGCAGCGCGACTACGCTCCAAGATTGTGACCGGCAGGTAGCGAGAGCAATCTCGAACCAGCGGTCCGGTTGATCGCGTTCCGGCGTGACGCAGCTCCAGAGCATGCAGGAGTACTGGTGCTCCACGAGGTAGTCCCACGCGCGTTGGTTGAGCAGGTGAGGCCCAATTTTTGCCCGCCCGAAGGGCCTGAACAAGAATTCGGTCCCGGCGAGCTCACCGAGCAGGTGTTCGGTTCTCGATATCTCGCGCACTGCTTCTTCTGGATCCTCCATGAGGCCAAGCGGTACGTGATGGCTGTACGAATGGTTGCCGATTCGATGACCCTCGCGCGCTGCCCGCTCGGCGATTCGGTAGGCCTCCGGATCTTCGAGGTTACGACCCATCACGAAGAATGTAACCTTGAGCGCCTGCCGCGCAAGGACATCGAGCACTCTCGGCGTGACCTCAGTGGTAGGACCATTATCGAAGGTCAGTGTGATCTTCATGCGTCATTCACGCGTTGCCGCGTGGAGGTCCCGGAAGCCGCAATCGCACTTGCTCATTCGCTTCCGATAATGTCATTCTTACGCACACGTGTCCAGTCGGCATTTTGCGCTGAGCACCATCGCTTATATTTAACAGTGAGTCGGCCATTGAAACTTGTCACATACCAACGCGAAGGCTCGTCGGGCGTCGGATTGCTCGCAGAAGAGGGCATCATCGATCTTTCCAAGCGGTTGGGCACCCCTAACCTCGGCATGCGGGATCTCATCGCACGTTGGAGTGAGTGGTCGACGCCCGTGGGTCGCCTTCAAGGTGCCGCTCCAGACTTCCCGCTCGAGCGGGGCATCCTGAGGTCGCCGGTCGAGCCACGCTCTATCTTCGCCATCGGGTTGAATTATGGGGATCATTGCCTGGAGTCGGGGCTTCCCATTCCAACCGATCAGGTTTGGTTCTCGAAAGGCGTAAATGCCTTGAACGACCCTTACGGATCAATCGAGCTGCCGACCGTCTCGGAGCAACTCGACTATGAGTGCGAGCTCGTGATGGTAATCGGGCGCAAGTGCCGCAACGTGCCCCGGGCGCGCGCGAAGGAGGTCATTTTCGGCTTCATGGTCGGAAACGACGTGAGCGTGCGCGACTGGCAATTGAAGACCGGTCAATGGCTTCTCGGTAAATCGTTCGATTCGCATGCCCCGGTGGGACCTTGGATCACGACCACCGACGCGGTAGACCCTCATCGCCTCGATATCCGCACGCTCGTCAACGCGGAGGTGCGGCAACATTCCAATACCGAGAATCTCGTGTTCGACTGCTATGCGCAGATCGAGCATCTGACAAAGGTTGTCACGCTCCATCCTGGGGATTTGGTGTTCACCGGCACCTGTGGCGGGGTAGGTGCCGCCTCCAAGCCACCCCGTTGGCTAAGGGCGGGCGATGTGGTACGAGTTGAGATCGATGGTCTAGGGGCGATAGAGCACCGGGTGCGCCGCGGCACGAATGAACCTCAAATCGGGATCTAAACGCCTTGTCCCGGCTCAAATCAGCCCGCGATACGAGCCTCCGTCGACCTGGATGTTCTGACCGGAAATAAAGGCCGCCTGCAGACTGCAAAGAAAGGCGCAGGTGGCGCCGAACTCTTCGGGGCGGCCGAGGCGCTTGGCGGCAATTGACTGAGCCATCTGCCGGCGCGCCTCTTCCAAGGAGATGCCTTGCTCCTTGATCATCCGCTGTGCCATGAAACTCTGCCGAGGCGTATCGATTCGCTCCGGCAGCAGATTATTGATCGTCACGTTGTCTGCGGCCGCTTCGAAGGATATCGCCTTGCAGGCGGCAGTCAGCGCCGTCCGCGCGGCCGTCGACAGGCCCATGATGGGATGGGGTGACTTCACCATCGCCGAGGTAATGTTGACGATTCGACCGAAGCGGCGCGCCCGCATGCCGGGCAGATACGCACGAATGAGCAGGAACGGCGCTATCATGTTGGCCTCGAATGCGGCAAGCCAGGCGTGCTCGTCCCAATCCTCAAGCTTTCCCGGCGGGGGTCCCGCGTTGTTGGTCACCAGAATGTCCGGGGTAGGGCAAGCTTGCGTGATCGCGGCCCGACCCGCCTCGGTCGTCAGATCGGCAACGATGGTGCCGACGCGCTTATTCGGCGCGACGGCCGCGATTTCGTCACCGGCCCGCCTGAGCTTGTCAGCGTCCCGGCCGTTCAGAAAAACATGAACGCCCTCAACGGCGAGCGCGCGGGCGCATGCCAAGCCCAGGCCCTGGGAAGAGGCGCAGATGAGTGCCGTGCGATCAGCAATGCCAAGATTCATCGGCACATTATACGCACACGTTGCCATATGTGGAAAACATGCATAGAATGACTGTCCGTGGCTGGTCGATCGGGGGAAATCTACATGGCGAATGATAGTTCCGCTCCCAACGCCGGAAAGCTTCCGGTCCGGATGCACCATCATGCGTACGTGGTGCGCGATCAGGAGCAAACGCGGCACTTCTATGAGGACATCATAGGCCTGCCATTGCGCGCGACTTGGATCGAAAGCAACGAATTCGAGGGCGAGACCCTGGTGTGCAGCCACACCTTCTACGGGTTGGGCGACGGCGGTGCGCTGGCGTTCTTCAACTTCCCCGACCGCAAGATGCACGACAAATATTATTCGAGCGCGCCCAACATCTTCTACCACATAGCGCTTCTCGTCGACGCTGGAATGCAGGAGGAGATCTACGCGCGCTGCAAGGCGGCAGGCGCTCATGCGTTCATGTTCGACCATGGCTATTGCAAGTCGCTGTATGTCACGGACCCTGATGGGCTGCACTTGGAATTCACTGTGGACGCCGCCGATGTGAACGAGATCAACGCTCAGCAGGCCGCGACTGCGCGTCGCTCGCTCGATGCGTGGCAGGCGGGGGATCGGACGCCGAACAACCACGTGCGGCCTCACGGGGCGCTGCACACTTCGTGAGCTCGCGAAGATCGGAACAGCCGCACACGTATGGCGCCGGGCTTCGCCAGATGCTCGTTGCATTGCGGCAGGGATGATGCGTGTTCTGCGCGAGTTCGCCACGTTGAGCGGCGAGGTGGGGTCCGAGGTGTGCGCGAGCGATTGGTACGAGGTCTCCCAGACGCGCATCAGCAACTTTGCCGAAGCCACCGACGATCACCAGTGGATTCACGTGGACGTTGAGCGTGCCCGGCGGGAGACGCCCGAGAGGTCGACGGTCGCGCACGGGTATTTGACGCTCTCGCTCATGTCTCCCCTGTTCGAGTCCTCCCTTTTGGTCGAGGACGCGCGGGTTTGCATCAACTATGGCTTCAATCGGATTCGCTTCACCGCCCCCGTGGTCTCGGGTGAGCGCATCAGGGGACATTTCAAGCTCAAAGAGTATGCCGAGATAACAGCAGGGGCACAGCTTACCTGGGAAGTGGCGATTGAGCGCGCGTCGGGCGGCAAGCCGGCGCTGGTGGCCGAGTGGGTCATGCGGATGTTGAAATGAACGCGTTGGGAGTGCCTCGATGCTGGGGTTGATTCAATTCCGTCCCCTGGTGCTTCAGGATATGTTGGAGTTCGCGGGCGAAAATTTCAGCCGCGTGCCCGTGGTCTCCTACCTCGGCACAGAAAGGTTTGAGTACACTTATCAAGATGCGGCCGTTCGCGCCCGACGCCTCGCCTCGACCCTTCAACGGAGGGGTTACGGACCGGGGACGTTTTTCGGGTCGCTGTCCTGGACCACCCATCGCCATTTCGAATTGATGTATGCGGTGCCGGGGATCGGGGCAGTCCTCCACACAGCGAATCCTCGCCTATCTCACGATCACATCCGCTTCAGCATCAATCATGCTCGGGATTGCATGCTTTTCGTCGACCCGGATTGCTTGGAGCTGGTCGAGGAACTTGCTCCGCAGCTTCCCGCGGTGCGCGAATATGTGCTGCTTGGCGAGCGGTCGAGCGTGTCATCGAGTTCATTGAAGGACCTTCAGTTCTACGAGGAGCTGATCGATGAGGGGGTGGAGGATTACGAGTGGCCGGAGGTGAACGAGCTCAGCGGCTCGACCTTGTGCTTCACGTCAGGGACTACCGGTGACCCCAAGGGCATTCTCTACAGCCACCGCGGGTCCTACCTCTCATCGCTCGCGCTCGCGGCGCCCAATCACTGGGGTGTGAGTGAGCGCGACGTGATTCTCGCCGCCGCGCCTTTCTTTCATTGCAACGGCTGGGGTGCCCCCTATTTGGGTCCAATGGTGGGAGCACCGTTGGTTCTCCCGGGGCGGGCGATGGATGGAAAAAGCCTGCACCGGCTCATAAAGGACGAGGGGGTCACGGTTGGCCCCGGGGTACCGACCGTATGGAACAGCGTGCTTGAGTATTGCCGCGACCACGGTCAGACCCTCGAGCCGCTCAATCGGATCGTCTGTGGGGGCGCCGCGCCACCGCTTGACATGATGCGATCATTCTGGCGCGAGCACGGCGTTCGCACCGTCCAAGTTTGGGGAATGACCGAAACCACCCATGCGGCTACGTTGACCTGGACCGCGGAGGACATTCTTTCGGGCCTCGAGGAGCCAACCGCACCGCAGGGCCGACCGGTGTTCGGCACCGACATCAGGACCGTGTCGGATGAGGGCGCAGCTTTGCCCAACACCGGGGCCATCGTCGGTCATCTGCAAGTTCGCGGCCACGCCTGCGCGAGCGCCTATTTGTTTCGTGAGGACCTATCGATCTGCGATTCGGCCGGATGGCTCAAAACCGGCGATTTGGCCACGATCTCGCAAGGCAACGGCTTGCGCATCACCGATCGAGTGAAGGATGTCATCAAGTCCGGAGGAGAGTGGGTGAGTTCCATCGATCTGGAAAACGCCGCCACGAGCTGTCCCGGCGTACGGGCGGCGGCCGTGATCGGCGTGCCCCACCCCAAATGGCAGGAGCGGCCCATCATGTTCGTCATCGCAGATCAGACCAATCCGCCAACCGCCGAGGCGATTCGCAACCACCTCAGCAGTCTTGTCGCCAAATGGTGGCTCCCGGATGAGATCGTGTTCGTCGACGAACTGCCTTACTCGTCGAATGGCAAGGTCAAGAAGGACGTGCTTCGCGCGCAGCGCTTGACAGCGACCTGAGCCAATCTCGGAGCAGGGTGGAGACCGCCTCGGGTTCCTCCAGGCTCATCATATGACCGCAGCGCGGCAGCACTACCAAGCGACTGCCGGAAATCTTGCTCGCCATGAGTTCGTGCGTCTGCACCGGTCTCAGCGCATCGTCTGCTCCGGCAACGATGAGCGTCGAACAGCGTATGCGACCGAGTAACTCGGAGTAATCAGGTCGGTTCGCTCCAGCCCGCGCGTGCGCCTCGAACGAAGGCAGTCCATGCCGAAGCGCCATCTCAGCAATGGGCCGCGTAAATTCCCATTCGTCCTGCCGATGCGCGGCGACCAATCGACGCGCCCAGTTACCCGCGAAGTCATTCATGCCGTTGGAGCGTATCCGGGCGATATCGGCCTCTCGAGCCTGAATCTCCAAGCGTCTCTCAGCGTCATCCCGGGGCCCTCGAAAGTCAGTTCCCATCAGGCACAGGCCGACCACGCGGTCCGGGATTCGTCGAACGATCTCCTGCGCTACGCGACCGCCCATGGAATGCCCGACGACCGCAAGACGTCGCGCACTGGGGACGGACCTCACCGCTTCATCGGCCATGGCCCCAATGCTGTCGATCAATGGATAGGTGGCTACCTCGACTTCGAACTCGCCCCGCAACGCCTCGACTTGAGGGCGCCACGCCGCGGCATCGCAGATCATCCCCGGCAGGAAAACGACCGTCATCGACATGGGTGGCTCGCTCGTCCTCAGCTCTTGCCCGCTAGAAATGCACTCCCACTCGGATGCCGAAGTAGCGCGGCTCGGCCGGCGCCTTCTGCTCTGATGGCCCGGCCTCGGCGATGTAGGTATCGTGATACTTGTTGGTGCAATTCGTACACCAGATCTGCGCATTGTAGCGGGAACCGACCGACGTCCAGCCGATGGACGTTGCGAGCAGCCCGTACGCGCCCTCGGGATATTGGCCCGACGGGTCCCAATTGAAGGTTGTCGTGTAGTAATAGCTCGCAGCCAGGTCGAATTTACCGAGATTCGATTCACCCAGGAGATACTTGAACCCCAAATTGCCGGAGAAGGTGGGCGATCGAATGGTGGGCTTGCCCGCCGCATCGAATGAACACAACAGATCCCCCTCGACCAGCGGCCCCGGCAGCCGCGAAGGCGACGGGGAGCAGGTCGCTGGCTGCTGCAAATAGACGGGCGCCCCCGGGAAGCTTAGGTAGCGGCCATGTAGATAACCGAAATTGCCGAATAGCGTGAGGGCCGCGGTGGGCGTTGCGGACAGATCCGCATCGAGTCCATAGATACGGGAGCTGGCCGCGTTGATCGTAACCAGACTGCCGGACTCGATCACGGCGACTTGCTGATTCTTGTAGTTGTAGTCGTATGCCTCGAAGTTGGCCTGTAACTTGTGATCGAGCCATTCGGACTTCAGGCCGAGCGCATATTCATCGACCGTCTCGGGCTTGGTGGCCGGGGCGCCGGGGGCGAAAAGGGAAAAGCCTCCGCTTTTGAAGCCCCGCGAAACGGAAGCGTAGGTCATCAAGTCAGGAACCCATTTATGGTCGAGAATGGCTCGCCATGTCGGCCGGTTGGCATCGCTGTAAAGCTCGCCATAGGGAGTCGTGTAGGGCGTGCCGTTGCCGGCCACGAATACCGAGTGCGAGGTATTCGCGATGTGATCATCGGTTTCGCGGAACCCAACAGTCAAGTTGGTGTCCGTCGCCACCTCGAGGGTCGAATCGATAAATCCCGCAAAGGAATTGGTAAAGTTTTCGCTCGCGCCCGTATACAGAAGGCCGCCTCCCAGCAATTCGCCACTCGTGCTCAGTTGAGTCGAGTCGTTCATCTTCAGCCAGTAGACGCCGGCCAGCCAGCGAAAATTCCGGCCGCCCAGGGTGAAATTGTCGGGTGACCTCAGGTGCAACTCCTCGGAATACATCTCCAGATGTTCGGGCCAGCGCGCGTCATTGTACTGGCCGGGGCCGCCGTCTTGATCGAAAGCGGTGTAATCGAAGAACTCGCGGCGCGCCGAGATACTCTTGAAAATGCTCCAGCCGAGTTCCTGCGTGAGGGTGATGGATTCGGAGTCGACGTGCCGATCGTCGCCTGAGCGGCCGGGCCCATAAGGCGAATAGGGGTTATAGCCCTCGGAGTTGTAGTTTCCGGCAAAAGTCGCATTGCCGTACCCCAATGTTCCAGGCACCACGGTTTGATTGGCGCCATAATCGTAATTATCCCAGTAATGGTCCGCGGCCAACACCACGCTCGTGCTGTCCGTCGGAGTCCATTTGACTTTGGAACGCACTCCGTACTCTTTTCCAAGGTTGATGGCTTGCCCCGTGGTCAGATCGTGGCCCCAGCCGTCCATCTGTTCGCGCGAGAAGTACGCGATGTCCGCGGCAACGGTGGGAGCCAGCCCGGTCGTGCCGTACACACTGGTCGACACGGTGTCATAATTGGCGTAACCCACCTGCACATCTAGGGAAGGCGTGGAAGAGGGGTCTTTGGTCACCACGTGGATCACACCGCCCGTGGCATTGCGACCGAATAAGGTGCCTTGCGGTCCTTTTAACACCTCCACGCGATCGATGTTGTTGAAAGCCGTGATGGTGCCGGCAAACCCCGTGATGTAGACATCATCGACGTACGTCGCCACCGCATTCTCGACGCCCGGCGAGGAGATCGAACCGACACCGCGCAAATACAAGGTCGCGCCGGTGATCTGACGCGAGGTCTGAAGCCCCGGCACCATGGTGTAAAGATCCATGTTGCCGTTGGTTCCGAACTGTTGCGACTCCAGGCCGGTGACGACGGCCACATCCAAGGGAACGTCTTGAAGACGCTCGGAGCGGCGCTCGGCGGTCACCACGATCTCCGACAATTGACCGTCGCCCGAGGAAGGCGCCGATGCGGGCGCGGCCGACTGCTGCGCTTGTACAGAGGCCCAAATTAGACACGCCATGGAGGCGGGTCCGAGCGAAGCTACTAAGCGAGGTTTCATTGAACTAATTCCCCCGTTACATATGAAGTCGGCCCCAAAGGGCCTCTTCGTTGTTGTCCTGCCAGCGGCCGCATTCTAAGCTACTATAGCTGACATGACAACGTGTGCATAATATTGAGCGTAGAACAGTATAAAAGACGGAAAAACAGCTATGCCGTGTCAATATGGGCACGTGTGCGGAAAAGCACGGTCGATTTATGAAATCCATGATCGGGGGAATCTGTGCAGCCAGCCTTATTGAAAACCACGGTGGTGGGGAGCTACCCTCAACCCGATACGCTCATCGACCGCACCGTCTTGCACACTCATCTGGTCCCTCGCGCGCGTGCTCAGGGCCTGTGGCGCGGGGATGACAGCGCGCGCAACGCGGCGATCCGAGAGGCGACTCTGAACGCCATCCGCGACATGGAAGCGGCGGGACTCGATGTCGTTACGGATGGCGAGATCGCCCGGGAGAGTTACTCGAATCACTTTGCCCTGTCGCTGAGCGGAATTGATGCCGAGCAGCCGGCCCTCATCACCTCGATCACCGGTCATGAGGTGCGAGTGCCGCGGGTGGTGCGACCAATCCGCCACCAAGGGCCGGTCGAGCACGAATGGGCCTGCTTTCTCCGTGCGAGCACGCGCCGGGTTACCAAGCTGACGCTCCCCGGCCCATTCACCCTCGCTCAACAGGTCAAGGATGAGTTCTATCGCGACCCCGATGCACTCACGCTCGACTTCGCGCGCGCGCTGAACGAGGAAGCAAAGCTGCTCGAAACGACCGGTATCGATGTGCTGCAACTGGACGAGCCTTGGCTGCGGAACGATCCGATTGGGGCGCGACGAATCGCGGTACCGGCCATCAACCGCGCATTCGAGGGCATCAAGATCCGCAAGGCCGTGCATTTGTGCTTCGGTTACGCGTTCCTGCGCCCGGAAAAGGACTTTCGAACCTATGACTTCCTGACCGAGCTCGCTGCAAGCTCGGTCGATGAAATCTCGATCGAGGCCGCCCAACCGCGACTGGATCTAGAGGTCCTTGCGCAGCTGGCGCCCAAGGACGTGGCGGTTGGAGTGCTCGATCTGTCCACCCAGGGGGCGGAATCCGCTGATATTGTGGCCGCACGCATTCGCGCGAGTTTGCGCTGGCTGCCGGCAGAGCGCATGCTCATCGCGCCGGATTGCGGCCTCAAGTACATGACCCGTGACGTGGCTTTCGCCCGATTATCGGCCATGGTCGTCGCGGCACGGCGCGTTCGCAAAGAACTCGGCGAAGGCATTTAACCGCCTGTCGCCTGGGCGGCTTCAGGCGCGTGTTGCGGCAGCGCGAGATCCAGCGGAGGGCTGGCCTTTGCCGCTCGATCGGGTGAGACCTCGCGCGTTCTTCGCTGCCGGCACATGCCCCGTGGTCCCGCGCACTAAAAAGGTGGGCTCAATACTGATGAGGGGAGCGGGATCTGCAACGCCTTGGGCAGGCGGGGCGAGCTGGCGCATCAAGTGGCTCGCGGCTGCCTCAGCCATCTCAACCTGTGGCACGCCGATGGTGGTGATGCCGGGGGACCAGAGCGCGTACCAGGAAGGATCGCCGAATCCGACCACAGACAAATCGCGCGGTGCCTCCATGCCCAATTGACGCATCGCTTTGAGCGCTCCCAGCGTGAGCGCGTTGGTTCCCAGAAGCAACGCCGTGGGAGGATGCCGGCTCTGCAGAATATCCATCACAGCCGTATTGCCGAATTCCGGTCCAGACGGACCCAGTCGGCTGAGTGACGGATCCGCCACCACCTCGTATTCGGCATGCGCCTTGAGATATCCGACGAGGCGCTCGGCGCCCGTGCTGCGATCGCTTTCCATTCCCACGTAGGCGATTCGACGGTGGCCGAGCTGCAAGAGATGCCGAGTTGCCACAAGACATCCCCGTTCCCCGTCGACGGACACCGATGGTGCGGCGAGCCGCTTATGCCGGCGTGAGAATTGCACCACCGGGATGTCCTGCAGGAGCGCCAGGGTCTTGTCGAGCATGCGAGGAGTTGGCGTGAGAATGATCCCGCGCGCGCGCGCCTCGCGCAACGCGAGCACGTGCTCGTACTCGATCTGCGCATCGTCCTCGGAGGCGGCGAATACCATCTGCAGGCCATTCTTGAGACATCGCTGTGACAGGATCTGTGCGGCGGTTCCGAACAGCTCATTCTGGATCTCCGGCAGAATCAATCCCACCAGCGACCCCTTGTCGCTACGCAGGTTCCGCGCAGCGGCATTCGGAACATACCCCAAACGCTCCACAGCCCGTCGGACCTTGTCCTTGGTACCCGCGTTGGTGTAGGGGTGGTCGCTCAGCGCGCGGGAAACCGTCGAGTGGGAAATGCCGAGATGTTCGGCAATGTCTTTGATGGTGACGTTTTGCGCGATGGAGGATTTGGGGGATTTTCTCATGCGATCCGTGACGAGATAACCAGCACGCATGGTAGCGCATTCTTTACTTCGACTGGTATCGGTCGTTAGACTCGGCCGGCTGCACACGTGTGCTATAAAGCGAGACCCGCCATGGAACTTCCTGTTTACCGCAATACCATCGAAGGCCATTCTACGGATGCCGCGTCGGGGCGGTATCTCGATTCCTTCGACCCGTACACGGGACAGCCCTGGGCTCGCGTGCCTCGCTGCGACGCACGCGACGTCGAGGCCGCCGTGAATGCGGCTCAACGCGCATTTTACGATCCATCGTGGCGCGCCCTGACCGCAACCGCCCGCGGCAAGCTCCTGACGCGTCTCGGCGATCTCATGCTGGAGGAGGCGCCGCGGCTCGCTGATCTCGAGGTTCGGGACAACGGCAAGCTGATCCAGGAGATGCGCGCCCAGCTGCAGTACATTCCCGAATGGTATCGATTCTTCGGCGGTCTAGCCGACAAGATTTGCGGCGACGTTCTGCCGATCGACAAACCCGGAATGCATGCCTACACGCGACGCGAGCCGCTCGGTGTGATCGCCTGCATTACCCCGTGGAACTCGCCCCTCCTGCTGCTGGCCTGGAAGCTTGCCCCGGCGCTCGCCGCCGGCAATACCGTCGTGATCAAGCCCTCCGAGCATACCTCCGTCTCGACGCTCGCGTTCGTTGAGTTATGCGATCGCGCGGGGTTCCCTCCCGGGGTCGTCAACACCTTGACCGGCTTCGGTGACGAGGTGGGAATACCTCTGGTGCGGCATCCGGCCGTCGCCAAGATCGCCTTCACGGGCGGAGAGGCGGGCGGACTCCATGTCTACCGCGGCGCCGCCGAGGGTCTCAAACAAGTGACGCTCGAGCTCGGCGGCAAGTCGCCCAACATCATATTCGCCGACGCCAAGCTCGATAACGCCGTGAATGGCGCGATTGCCGGCATCTTCGCCGCGACCGGCCAGACCTGCATCGCAGGCTCCCGGCTGCTCGTGCAGCGGGAGATCTATGATCAAGTCGTAGAGCGCCTCGTCGAGGTGAGCCGTTCGGCGCTGCTCGGGGATCCCAAGGATCCAGCCACTCAGGTCGGACCGATGTCCACCCTCGACCAGCGCGGCCGGGTCTTGGGCTACATCGATATCGCGCGTAATGAAGGGGCGCGCTGCGTGCTCGGCGGAAAGATCCCGACGGCCCGAGCGCTCCGCGACGGCTGGTTCATCGAACCAACCATCTTCAGTGACGTTGATAATTCCATGCGTATTGCCCGAGAAGAAGTATTCGGCCCCGTCCTTTGCGTCATCCCGTTCAGTGACGAGGAAGAAGCCCTGAAGATTGCGCACGACAGCCCCTATGGTCTGGCCGCCGGCATATGGACTGAGGATCTCGGCCGCGCCATTCGCTTATCTGAGCGTATCGAAGCCGGGACCGTATGGATCAATTGCTACCGAACTGTCAGTTTCATGGCACCCTTCGGTGGCTACAAGCGCAGCGGTCTCGGCCGCGAGAACGGCCAGGAGGCGGTCGACGCGTACCTCCAGACCAAATCTATCTTCATAGACACCGTGGGTCGCGTCGCCAACCCCTTCATGAGCCGCTGAGGCGCGCCTACCTCGGCGGCACATGCAACGCGACCGCGGCCCCTGACAGGGCGCCGCTGAGCGGCGCATAGCGCCTCATCACCTCTGGGTCGTGCCCCGGAATGATGTGATCGAGCGAGCTCGCGAGCCTCTCGAGCATGCGATACGAGTCCACCATCTCTCCGAGGTGATAGCCCACCGTGAAGGGACGATTGCTCATCATGTTTTCATAGAAATGGCTGGCGTCGGAGGCGAGCACCACCCACCCCCGCGCGGTCGACACGCGCACGACCTGCAGCCCGGCCGTGTGTCCGGGCGCCGGGTGCACCGAGATACCAGGGGCAATCTCGACAACGCCCGAGATCAGCTCCATCCGTCCGGCATAGTTGAGCCGCACCACCCCGATCACCTCATCCACCTCGAAGCCATGCGCAAAGAACGAATATTTCATATAGCGCCCTGTCGCAAAGGAGAGCTCACGTTCCTGAAGATAAAAGCGAGTGCCGGGGAGCTTCTGAAAATTTCCCACATGGTCATAGTGTAGATGCGTCAAAATCACCTCACGGACCTCCGATGGATCGATTCCAAACAATCGCAAGGTCTCGATCGGACAGCGTAGGAATGTCCGCTTACGCGTCGCTGCCATCTCGGCGGTGAATCCCGTGTCAACGAGGATGGTGCGCCCCTGGCCGCGGATCAGCCAGCTGAAATAGTCCATCGGCATTTCGGCATCGTGCGGATCACCGCCCACGAAATGATCCGCTCGACGCGCAGCACGTGTGGCGTAACGAATTGCGTAGATCTCGTATTCAGGGGTCGGATCGGACATAACCAAATCTCCTCGGCGTGCATGCGTTGACAGTATGCAATCGTGTGCAGCATAATCCCATCCGCAGTTTTTTGACATTCCAGCTGGTGCACATGCCAACAAGCCTCCGAGTGATGAATGACCATCCGCTTTGACAACCGCGTCGCCATCGTCACCGGAGCCGGAAGCGGGCTCGGTCGGTCCCACGCGTTGCTGCTCGCGGAGCGCGGTGCGCGAGTGGTTGTCAACGACCCTGGCCGCGCGCTCGATGGCAGCGGCGACTCGCATTCGGCTGCGGACCAGGTCGTCGCGGAGATCAAGGCCCGGGGCGGAACGGCCGTGGCGAACTATGGCAGTGTCTCCGATCCGGCTGCGGCGGAGCGGCTGATCGCCGATGCGCTGCAAGTCTTCGGCGGCCTCGACATTCTCGTCAACAACGCCGGGATTCTGCGCGACAAGACTTTCGCGAAGCTGTCCCTCGAGGATTTTCGCGCCGTCATCGATGTGCACCTCATGGGATCGGTGTATTGCACTTGGTATGCCTGGCCGCATCTCAAAGAGCGCGGTTACGGCCGCATCATCATGACCTCCTCGGGCGCCGGACTCTTTGGCAACTTTGGTCAATCAAACTACGGTGCCGCAAAAATGGCGCTCGTCGGGCTCATGAATGTGCTCAAGCTCGAGGGCTTGAAAAGCGGCATCCTGGTGAACAGTGTGTCACCCATCGCGGTCACGCGCATGACCGAGGCGCACACACCGGAAAGCCTCCTTCCCTATCTGAAACCCGAGATGGTCTCCTCCGCGGTCGCCTATCTGGCCAGCGAGGAATGCCGCGTCACCGGACATGTGATAAGCGCCGGAGCGGGGTATTTCTCCCGCACGCAGGTCCTGGAGGGCGCGGGTGTTTGCGTCGATCCAGCGGTGGCGGCCGATCCCGACACCGTGGCGTCGAACTTCGATCGCATCTGCGACCTGTCGAACGCCGTTTTCTTGAGTTCCGCTCCCGAATTCATCGACCGGGCCACTCGTCGGTTCGCCAAGGCTCGTTGACGTGATGTCGGCCGTGACGACAGACCACTTTGTCGGCTCGGTGAGCGAGGGGGTTGCGTGGGCGGTTTTCAATCGGGAAGAAAGCTTGAACGCCTACACGACCGAGATGCGCGATGCGCTCATCGGCTTCTTGCATCACGTGGAGCAGGACCCAACCATTCGTTGCCTCGTGCTCAAAGGGGCGGGTGCCCACTTCATGGCGGGGGGCGACGTGAAAGACTTTCAGACCCAGTTTGCGCGACCGCCGAACGAGCGCTCCGCGCAATTCGAGGCGCTCTGCCACTCGATGCACCCCATCATCTATCTCTTGAGGCGCTTGCAAAAGCCTGTGCTCGCAAGCGTTCGCGGAGCCTGCGCCGGCCTCGGTATGAGCTTCGTGCTTGCCTCGGACCTCGCGATCGCTTCGGAGAGTTCGTTCTTCACCCTTGCGTACGTAAAAATTGGCACGACGCCGGACGGTGGGGGATCGTTCTTCCTGCCACGCACGGTCGGACTCAAGCGTGCCATGGAAATAGCCCTGCTGAGCGATCGGATTGGAGCTTCCCAGGCGCGTGACTACGGGCTCATCAACTGGGTCGTCGCGGACGAGGCACTCGATCATGAGACCGCCGCCTTGGCGAAACGCCTCGCTCAGGGAGCGACCCAGGCCATCGGCCGCACCAAGCAACTGCTGTCCTCCGCCTTGGAGCACGATCTAGAGGCTCACCTGCAACAGGAAGCTGTCAATTTCGCCGCGAGCACCGCCACGGCCGATATGGTGGAGGGGATTTCGGCCTTCGTGGAGAAGCGCAAGCCGCGTTTCTTAAACCAATGAGCCCGTTCCAACACGTAGGATTCGTGGGTCTTGGTAAGATGGGAGGCACCATTGCGACGCGCATGGTGGGAAACGTTCCCAAGCTCACCGTGTTCGACACCCAACCTGCCGCCGTCGCGCGTCTGGTTGACGAGGGAGCGGTCTCGGCCGAGGACCTGATAAGCGTTGCCTCGACTTCCGATATCCTCTTCTTGAGTTTGCCGAGTCCGGCCATCGTCCGAGACGTCGCGCGCGCGCTGCCCAAGAGCCCGTCCATCAAGATCGTCGTGGATCTTTCCACTACCGGACCCCAGGTCGCCGCGGAAGTTGCCGATATTCTTGCGGAACGTAACCTCAAAATGGTCGATGCGCCGGTGAGCGGCGGCCTCGCGGGTGCACGCACCGGCACGCTTGCCGTCATGGCCGCCGCGGAGCGCGCGGTATTCGATCAATGTCGCACACTCCTCGCGACGATCGGCAAGGTGTTTTTCGTCGGCGAGCGTCCCGGCCTCGGCCAAACCATGAAGCTCTGCAATAACCTTTTGTCCGCCACCGTGCTCGCGGTGTCCTCAGAAGCGATGGTCATGGGCGTGAAGGCGGGCCTCGACCCTCAGACCATGCTCGATGTGATCAACGCCGGCAGCGGACGCAACAGTGCCACCCAGGACAAGTTTCCCAAATCCGTGCTGCCCCGCCGATTCGATTTCGGATTCTCGACCGGTCTCATGTACAAGGATGTGAAGCTTTGCATGGAAGAGGCGGAACGGCTCGGCGTGCCGATGTATGTGGGGCCGTCGGTGCGGCAGATCTGGTTGCAGGCCTGTCACGAGCTCGGCCCGGACAGCGATTTTACCGCCATCGTCAAATGCATCGAGCGGCTGGCACAGGTCGAAGTGCAGGGTTCCACGCCTTCGCAAGCGCGCACGTAACGTTCACAGGGGATTCATCATGAGTAGATTCGATGAGGGGCTGAAGGTGCGCAAAGAAGTGCTCGGTGCTGAGTTCGTCGAGCACGCCATCAACTCCGCCGACGATTTCAACCGTCCGCTGCAGGAATTGGTCACGGAGTTTTGTTGGGGCGCGGTGTGGACCCGTGAGGGCCTCCCGCGCAACATCCGCAGCATGCTGAATCTCGCCATGCTGACGGCGCTCAACCGCCCGCATGAGCTCAAGATGCATATCCAGGGCGCATTGCGCAACGGTGTCACCCGGGAGGAGATTCGCGAGGTGCTGCTGCAGGCGACCATTTACGCCGGGGTCCCCGCCGGAGTGGACGCCTTCCGGGTGGCCAAAGAGGTACTGAAGAGTGGTTAGCGTTCTGCCACGCGCGTCTCGCCGATCGGCGTCGTCCGCTGCCATGTTTTCGCAGCGGCGCTGACAGGGGACGATGCTCCATGGAACGACGCGTACATGCCGAAATCTCGGGTGTCCTCATCGAGATCAAGGCGAAGCCAGGCGATTCGGTGGACGCCGATGACCCTGTGTTGCTGGTCGAGTGCATGAAAATGCATATTCCCATCGTATCCCCGGTGGCGGGCCGGATTCGCTCGATCGAGGTCGCGGAAGGCGCCATGCTCGAGGAAGGCCAACTCGTGTTCACGATCGAGGCCTGAACATGACCTGGGAGCCCGAGATTGCGCACCTCCATGAACGGGAGGCCCTTGCGCGGCGGCTTGGAGGCACTGATAAGGTCGCTCGCCAGAAAGCCGCCGGGAAGCTCACGGTACGCGAGCGGATCGAGCGGCTGCTCGATCCCGGCAGCTTCCATGAGGTCGGCGCGATCGCGGGCAAGGCTCACTACGATGAGGCGGGAGAACTGCGCGACTTCATGCCGTCCAATTTCGTCATGGGCCGTGGGCGCATCGACTCCCGCCCCGTGGTGGTTGGTGGCGACGACTTCACGGTGCGCGGCGGCGCCATGGATGCCTCCATCGGCAGCAAGCAGCTCCACGCGGAACAGATGGCGAACGAGCTGCGTCTGCCACTCCTGCGGCTCATCGACGGCACCGGGGGAGGAGGCTCGGTCCGCACCCTCGAGACCGATCAGCGTACCTATGTCCCTTACAACCAGGGCTGGGATCTCGTCGTCGACAATCTCGCCAAAGTGCCGGTCGTCGGTCTCGGTTTGGGCGCGGTCGCGGGGCTCGGCTCGACGCGCTTGGTGTCGACTCACTACTCCCTCATGGTGCGTAACATCTCCCAGATGTTCATCGCCGGGCCTCCGCTCGTCGCCCGCACGGGAGAGACGGTGACCAAGGAGGAACTCGGTGGCAGCGACATGTGCGCGCGGGTCGGTGCGATCGATGATGTGGTCGAATCCGAAGACGAGGCCTTCGCGCGAGCGCGCTGCTTTCTCTCCTACCTTCCGTCGAGCGTGTACGATCTGCCGCCGCGAACTGCGCCTACGGACGATCCCAACCGGCGGGACGAATGGCTCATCAACGCCATTCCGCGGGACCGACGGCAGGTGTACGACATGCGCAAGATCGTACGCACCCTGGTCGACAAGAACTCGTTTTTCGAGATGGCGCGCAAATACGGTGGCGCGGTCATCACGGGGCTTTGCCGGCTCGACGGCTGGCCGGTCGCGTTGATCGCGAGCGACCCCTATCTATATGGCGGCGGCTGGACCGCCGATGCTTCGCTCAAGTTGACCCGCTTCATCGACTTTGCGCATACCTTTCATCTTCCGGTGGTCAACTTGGTTGACGTACCGGGCTTCGTCATCGGCAAGCAATCCGAGCTCGATGCCACCATCCGCCACGGCTCGCGCGCGCTCGCCGCGCTTTACCAGGTCAATCTCCCCTGGTGTGCCGTCCTGGTGCGGCGGGCCTTCGGCGTCGCGGGTGCCGCCCATATCAATCATACGCGGCTACGCTATCGATATGCGTGGCCCTCGGGCGATTGGGGCTCGCTCCCCGTCGAGGGAGGCATCGAAGCCGCCTACCGCGCCGAACTTGCCGCCGCAAAAGACCCGGCGGCGCTGCGCGATGAAATCGAACGGCGCCTCAATCCTTACCGCTCGCCCTTTAGGAGCGCCGAGGCATTTCTCGTTGAGGACATCATCGATCCGCGAGAGACCCGCCCTCTGCTCTGCGAGTTCGCCAATCTGGCCGCGCCACTTCGCACGCCGGGCGTCGTGGCTCCTGCCTATCGGCCCTGAACCCATGACCATCCCTATCGACTCGATTTTATCGACGCCCCCGCTCTCGTCGCCGGGAGATACCTTCCAGAAGTTCATCAAGGCGGGTGAATTCCGCCTGCAATTTTGCAATACCTGCCGTAAGCCGTTCTTCTATCCCCGCACGCTCTGTCCTCAGTGCGGAGGAGGCGACCTCGAATGGTGCCGCGTGAGCGGCGAAGGGACGGTCTATTCCACGACCACGGTGCGACAGAAACCTGAGCGCGGCGGCGACTACAACGTCTCGATCATCGAGCTTGCCGAAGGTCCGCGCATGATGAGCGCGGTACGCTCGGTCGCGCCCGATCAGGTCGCGATCGGACTGCAGGTCACCGCCATGCTCATCGAGGAGGAGGGTGTGCACAAAGTGTATTTCCGTCCCTCCGGGGCTATCGCAGGGGCGGCCACGTGAGCACCACGAATGTACCCTCCGTGCGAGGTCAAACGGCCGTGATCGGCGTGGGGCTCGGCGGCCTCGGGAACGCGCCGGGTTACAGCCATCTGGACCTTCTGGGGCTTGCGGTGCAGGCGGCGCTCGGCGACGCGGGCATTTCCCTCAAGGAGGTCGATGGCCTCTTCACAGCGAACATGTCCAACATTCTGCCGACGCTCGCGGTCGGCGAATACTTGGGGTTGCAGCCGAAAGTGGCGGTGGGAACCAACACCGGCGGCAATTCCTTCGTTGACCATTTGCTCTGGGCCGCGCTTGCACTGCAAGCGGGGCAGTGCGAGGTTGCGCTGATCTGCTACGGCAGTAACCAACGGAGCGGCAAGACGCCGCCTCCGGATGCGCCGGCCTACGAAGCGCTGTACCGTCCGCGTGAACCGATCTCCTCCTACGCGCTCGCCGCGGCCAGGCACATGCACCAATATGGCACCACTCGCGAGCAACTCGCATCGGTCGCCGTTGCCGCCCGCGCGTGGGCACAGCTCAATCCGCGCGCGTTTGCTCGCGATCCCTTATCGATTGCCGACGTGCTCGCGAGCCGCATGATCTGCGATCCTTTGAGCCTGCTCGATTGCTGCCTCGTGACCGATGGCGCCGGCGCCGTCATTCTCACCCGTGCCGACCGAGCTCGGCATGGCAAGCAGCCGCCCGTGTTCCTTCTCGGTTGCGCAAGTGCCCAGACCCATCGGCAGATCAGCCAGATGCCCGATCTCACGGTCACGGCGGCGGCGCAATCCGGTCCGCGTGCGCTCGCGATGGCGGGGGTCGCCGCCCATGAGATCGACGTGCTGCAGCTCTATGATGCGTTCACCATCAATGTGATCCTGTTTCTCGAGGACCTCGGATTTTGCGAGAAAGGCGAGGGCGGATCTCTCGCGGCTAGCGGGGCGCTCGCCCCCGGCGGGGCCCTGCCGACCAACACCAACGGCGGCGGCTTATCCTGCGTCCATCCCGGCATGTACGGGATATTCCTACTTATCGAGGCGGTGGAGCAGCTGCGTGGCGCCGCAGGCCCACGGCAAGTGCCCGGCGCCGAGATCGCACTCGCTCACGGCAATGGTGGACTCTTGTCCGCCCAGTCCACCGCGATTTTTGGCACGGCGGCGGCGATCTGACGTGACTGACCGATTTCGCTCCGTACTGGTCGCCAATCGCGGTGAGATTGCCTGCCGCGTAGTCCGAGCGTGCAACACCCTCGGACTCGACACGGTAGCGGTGTGCTCCGAGGCCGACCGCCGGTCGCTGCATGTCGAGGCGGCGCAGCGCTTCGAAGTCTTAGGTCCCGCTTCGGCCCGCGAGAGCTACCTGCGCGCCGATCGAATCATCGAAGCGGCGCTGAGATCGGGCGCGCAGGCGGTACATCCCGGCTACGGCTTCCTTTCTGAAAATGCCGACTTTGCGCAGGCCGTGCTCGACGCAAATCTCGTCTGGATCGGTCCTTCCCCCGAGACTATCGCCGAGATGGGCAACAAACCACGGGCCCGCGAGCTCGCTGCAGACGCGGGTGTGCCGGTCCTGCCGGCTGGTCGCTTGAACGGCGATACGGTGGACCAAGCCCTCGAGCTCGCGCAGCGGATTGGCTTCCCGCTTCTGATCAAGGCGGCAGCCGGCGGCGGGGGCATCGGCATCCAACGGGTCGACTCGCCCGAGGCGCTGCAACAGGCCATTGAGCGCACGCGCTCCCTCGGCAGTCGCCTGTTCGGAAGTGGCCAGGTTTACCTGGAAAAGTTCATCCCCATCGCGCGCCATATCGAGGTTCAGGTGCTCGGTGACGGCCGAGGCCACGTAATCCATCTATTCGAGCGTGATTGCTCGGTGCAGCGCCGCTTCCAAAAGGTCATCGAGGAGACGCCCGCGCCGGCCTTGAGCGAAGAGAGCCGCCAGGCGCTCTGCCGAGACGCCGTTCGATTCGCCGAATCGCGCCGCTATGCGGGACCCGGAACGGTGGAATTTATAGTTGATGCCGCGACCCAGTCGCACTATTTCCTCGAGATGAATACGAGGATCCAGGTGGAACATGGCATCACCGAAATGGTCACGGGCGTGGATATCGTCGCCTTGCAGCTTGCGATCGCCAACGGCGAGGGCCTTTCGCTGACGCAGACCGACGTGGTCTCCAACGGTGCGTCCATCGAATGCCGCATTTATGCCGAGGATCCCAGACTGGCCTTTCGCCCCTCGACCGGCCGGCTTCAAACGCTACGCTTCCCGGCGGCCACGAGCTCGGTGCGAATCGACTCTGGATTTCGCGAGGGGGACGTGGTTACTCCTCACTATGACCCGTTGATAGCCAAAATCATGACCCATGCCGATGATCGCCGTCATTGCCTCCGGTTGATGGAACAGGCACTTGGCGAGGTCGTGATCGAGGGCGTCAAGACGAATGTCGACCTTCTTCGTCGCACGATTCATCACCAGGCCTTCACCGTTCCGGGCCGCGTACACACCGGGTTCTTCGTCGAGCACGCCCGCGACCTTGCGTTGGGGTAAGCAAGCCGGCACCGATGGGCTGGGAGAAGGGAATGACTTTGAATGCAGAGTATCGAGTCAACCCATCCGCCCCACTTGAGGGCATTTCCATCAGAGGAACGCTCTCCATAGCACCGAGCATACTGGTTTCATTGTTTGGAACGCCGGTACGTTGGAAGGGTGGCAAGGAGCCTTTCGGAGCCTACGTCTTTGTGGGCCCTGATGGCGCAGTTATAACCTTCTACACCATGGCGCACGATACGTTGCCGGAACAGATCGTCGAGATGCAAGCCGCATTCTGGCTGTCGGATAAGTCCCAGGATTTTCATGTAGGCGCAACATCTGACGACGACGCCGATCTTTTTGTACGTTGGTTAGCCGCGCAATTTGACGCATTTCTCCCTAAATCCACGGCGAGTCGAGCGAAGTGGATGTCGACCAGGACAATTATGTTTTCCTGTTTGTGACGGGCCGTGCGGCGACAAGATATCGCCGAGTAGCGCATTGGCGGGATTCCAATTTAGATGCGTCCGATGGCGCACCGACGGACTCGGGGCCGAATCTGGCGAACAAACGCGGCACCCGCCGCGTATTGATCTCAGAACTGCTCCGTCCACGGGCGGAGATCGACATCGAACGACCAAGCGCTTCGTGGTTGTGACAGCACGTCAATGTACGTTTTAGCAATCGCATTCGGGTCCAGTGTGCCGTCCGGGTGGTCGGGACGATCCGGGCGGCTCGCGGAACGCACACCTCCATCGATGTTGAAAGGGGCCACGTGAATGCCTTTCGGCCCCAGCTCCCTTGCAGCGCTTTGGGCAAGGCCTCGTACCATGCAACAGGCATTCAACCGATGGGAGGAACAGTCTGGATTTGACCTCGATCAGCCGGACGCTCGCTTTGAGCTTTGAGCGTCGATTCAACGACTAGTTAATTCCCATCAACGAAATAGTTGTTACCAAAGACGTTACCAAGTGACGAGAGACTCGTTACCAAATACCGCCTTTTAGAGGTCATCAGATGGAAAAAATATAATTAAATCAATGGTCGGGGTGACAGGATTTGAACCTGCGACTCCTACGTCCCGAATTCTTTGGCCCTCCGGGAATCCGAATCGCGCGCCTTCGGTTCCCCCATCGGCC
>Ga0182030_10006973_pt1 | contig 23664 bp, 10 predicted proteins | sample 812S3MmetaG_FD_121299 | JGI IMG/M metagenome (GOLD analysis project Ga0182030, IMG submission 121299) | Permafrost microbial communities from Stordalen Mire, Sweden - 812S3M metaG (Illumina Assembly) | ecosystem: Environmental > Terrestrial > Soil > Wetlands > Permafrost | place: Sweden...
ATTGTTCAAATCCTTGCGGTTGGACTGGGCCGGGCCGTAAAGGCCGGCGTAGCGCGGATCCTGCACGTCGCTGGGAAATTCGCGTCCGCCGGAAAAAAACCACCAGTGTTCCGCGCGATGCGAAGAAAGCCCGAAGTGCAATCCCTCGGCGAGAATCGCCCGTCGCAGTTCGCCGATGATGTCGCGCTTCGGCCCCATCCTGGCCGCCGTCCACGGGCTCAATGAGCTGTCATACATGGCAAACCCGTCGTGATGTTCCGCCACGGGCACGACGTATTGCGCGCCGGAAGCCTTGAACAATTGCGCCCACGCCGTCGGATCCCATTTCTCGGCCTTGAACTTTGGGATGAAATCCTTGTAACCGAACTTGTCCTGCGGGCCGTAGGTCCTGACGTGATAATCGAAAACTTCGCTGCGGCTTTTCTCGTCGCCTTTATACATCCAGCGCGGATACCACTCGTCGTGGTAGGCCGGCACGGAGTAAACGCCCCAGTGGATGAAGATGCCGAACTTCGCGTCGCGATACCAATCCGGCACCTGGTAATGCGCGGCAATGGATTGCCAGTTTTGTTCAAACAGGTTCGTCGCCGGGTCGCCGCCGGGAGAAATTTCAGCGGCGCGCAGCGAGGCGGCCAAAGTCGCGCCGACAACAAGCTGGCAAAGTTCTTTCATCTTTCTGAGGTTGTTGAATTGATGAGGCGGCTTCACTTTTCATCCGGCTCGACGTCGGTGCGGAACGGGGACGCCGGCAAATCGGCGGCGTTGTAAAGATTGCCTTCGGCCACGCCTGCCCAGTTGTAACGCGCCGCTACCGGCGCGGAAATCGTCGGGCTGCTCACCACGACCGTTTCACCCTGAATCACCGCATCGGCCGGAACAAATTTTTTGTCCGCGCCGGCGATGATAAAACCCATCAGCGCGCCGCCCTTGGCCGTCAAGCCTTTCGCGTGGCTGAAATGGAGAATCACTTTGTCGTCCTTGATTTCCGACGACTCGAACAGCGGCCCGGAGAATTCGATCTTCTCGCCGTAAGCGATGGCACGAGCCGCCAGCGCGAGGCGTTCGCCGACCGGTTTCTTGCTCGTCGGATGAATGTCGTTGGCGTCACCGACATCGGTGGTCACGGCCATCGCCGTGTTCGGCACGCGCGAGAGCGTGAGCAGTTGCGCCTCGCGGATCATGGGGTCGCTGGCGTGGTAGGTGGCGAGTTGGACGAAGCAAAACGGAAAATCGCCCTGCTGCCAGCGGCTGCGCCAGTCTTCGATCATCAGCGGGAACAGCTCGCGATACTGCTTGCCGCGTCCGCCGTTGGCTTCTCCCTGATACCAGATGGTGCCGCGAATGGCATACTGCATCAGCGGCGCGACCATGCCGTTGAACAGGCAGCCGGGCTGGTTGCCGGATGGGTCGCGCGGCGCGGACGGTGGACGCGGCTCGGGTTTGTCAGCGGTTTTCGCGACCGCGAGATCATTCGTGAATTTCTTCAGCAACTCCGGCTCTTCGGCTTTGAACTTCGCCAGTTTTTCCGGGAACTCGCGGATGTCCTGCCCGGTTTTGCGAATCAGCTCCGCACCGGCTGGATTTTTTGCCAAGGCCTCCGGGCTGGTCCACAACTCGACCGCCGTGCCGCCGACTGAAGTGAAAATCATTCCGACCGGCACTTTCAAATCCGCGTGCAATGCCTGCGCGAAAAAGTAACCGACCGCGCTGAAATCCTTCGCCGTCTGCGGCGAGCAAACGACCCATTGGCCGCGCGCATCGGGCAGCGGCGTCGGCGACTTGTCGCGATGCACGAAAAACATCCGAATCTGCGGATGTTCGGCGGCGGCGGCTTCCTGCTCCCAATTTTCCAGCGGCTTTTGTCCGCCACGGAGACCAAGCTGCCGTTCCATGTTCGACTGGCCGCTGCAGACCCAGACCTCGCCGATTAGAACATTCGTGTCCATGAGCGTGTTGTCACCGGTCACCGTGAGCGCCAGCGGTCCGCCCGCTGATAGCGCATCAAGCTTGACACTCCACTTGCCACCGCTGACCGTCGTGGCAGCCGAGCGCTCGCCCAGCTTGACGGTGATTTTTTCACCATCCCTGCCCGTGCCCCAAATCGGCAGCGGCTTGTTTTGCTGGAGGACGACGTTGTCAGAAAACAAGCTGTTCAGTTCCACCGCGCGCGAAGTGGCGCAGGCCAGCGACAACGCAACGAACAGAAAAATAAATTTACGAGGGTGATTTTGGATTTTTTTCATCGGGAGAGTTTTATTTGTTCAATTTGATTTTGAAAACGACCGCGTGCTGGCAGGGCCATTCTTTCATGGGCTGGATGGTCAGGCCTTCCCACTCAAGTTTGTATTGCACCTTTTCGCGGCTGCCGAGCAGTTCGATGGATGAGAAGCCGCGACCGAGCCGGCCCAGCGACTTGATTTGCAGCGGCCCTTGCGGCACGCCGCACACGATGGCGTAGAGCACATCGCCTTTGGTGGTGAAGCGCACGTCCTGCCAAGTGAGCGGCTGCTTCAGCTCGTTCATGTATTTGGCCTCGGGCCGCTGCGTCGGGCCCTCGCCAAACAGCAGCCACGGGCGCGTGCCGAAAATGGCCTCGTCGTTGATCGGCATCCATTTCGCCAGTTCGTCCAACACGGTTTCACATTCGGGAAACAGGCTGCCGTCACCGCGCTGCGGAAAGTTGAGCAGGAAATTCCCGTTCTTGCTCACGATGTCGGCAAGCATGTGAATGACGATGTCGGCGCTCTTCGGCGTATCAATGCTGGCCATGTGCGGCCCACCAAGATAGAACCAGCCGGAGAGCGAGGTTTCGCCCTGCCACGGCCGGTCCATGATCATCGTGGCCATGCCGCGCTCGTAGTCAGGCACGAACGTCCCGGATTTGACGTTCACCACCGCCTCGACTTTGCCGCCGTGCGCCTTGGTGTTTTCTTCGAGATAATGCGCGATCAATTTCGTGCCGTAGGGCGGATGTGGAATGCCGCCGTCGAAATAGAGCAAGTCGGGCCGGTATTTGTCCACGAGATCGGTGTGGCGCTTGAGCCAAAGCTCCTTCCATTCCACCGGCGGCGCATCTTTGGCGCTTTGCGGATGATTGTAAAGTTCCGCCGGATCGAGTCCGTCCCACCACTGGCCTTTGCCGTCGGCCTTGGTTAAATGCCCGTCGTAAGGCACGCCGGCCTTTGCCCCGGTCTTGTCCGAACCTTGCGCGCCGAACATATAATTCCAGCCGCGCTCGTCCGCGTGGCTCGACACGCCGAAGCGCAGTCCGGCCTTCAGCGTCGCGTCGCGCCACAGGCCGACGATGTCCTTGTGCGGCCCGACCTTGACTGAATTCCATTCGTGGTAAGTGGAATCCCAGTTGTCGAAATTGTCGTGGTGCGTCGCCAGCGCGACAAAATATTTTGCGCCTGCCGCCTTGTATTTGGCCATGAGCGCGTCGGGATCAAACTTCTCCGCCTTCCACGAATTGATGACATCCTTGTAGCCGAACTGCGACGGATGACCGTAGTGTTCCAAGTGCCACTGATATTCCGCCGAACCCTGGCTGTAAAGGTCGTGGGCGTAGTTGTTGAAAATCCCCGGCACCGAGTCCGGCCCCCAATGCGACCAAATGCCGAATTTCGCATCGCGAAACCATTCGGGACATTCATAAACCGGCAGAACTGGTGCGATTTCTTTGCCAACGGCAGATTGGGACTGGCCGTTCGCTACGCTTTGTGAAAACAACAGTCCGGCGAAAAAAACAAACAGCACGGCAAACCGCTCGCGTCTCAAAAAAAGATTCATTCCCGGTTCAAGCTCCTTCAATCGCCGCGATTTCTTCCTGGGACAATTTCAGTTCCGCCGCTTTCAGCACGCCATCCACCTGCCCGGCGTTGCGCACGCCGACGATCGCGCCGGTGACGACCGGATTGCGGAGCGTCCAGGCGATGGCGACTTCTCCGGGCGAACAGCCGTGGCTCTTGCCGACGCGGGCGAGGCGCTCCACCCGCGCGATGTTGGCGGAAAGTTTCGGTTCCTGAAATTCAGCGTTGCGACGGCGCCAGTCATTCGCCGGCAAGGCGGCGGCGCGTTCGCGCGTCATCGCGCCGGTCAACAACCCGGAGGCCATCGGCGAATACACGATGACGCCGGTTCCATTTTTTCCGCACCACGGCAGAAGCTCCGCCTCAACGTCGCGGCGGATCAATGAATACGGCGGTTGCAACGAAGTCACCGGGGCGATGGCTTGGGCGCGGGCCAGTTCCGTCAGACTGAAATTGCACGCGCCGATCCAGCGCACCTTGCCTTCGGCCTTGAGTTTCGCGAGTTCAGACCAGCCTTCTTCGGTTTCCGCCAGGTCATCCGCCGACCAGTGGATTTGATAAAGGTCAATCGTGTCCACGTGCAGCCGGCGCAGGCTGTTTTTGATTTCCCGGCGGATGGATTCCCGCTTGAGCGAATGGCCCACCTTCCGTTGCTCGTCCCAAATCATGCCGCACTTGGTGAAGATATACGGCTTCGCGCCTTTCCATTCTGCCAGCGCGCGGGCCACAACTTCCTCGGAACGGCCAAGACCATAAACCGCCGCCGTGTCAATCCAGTTGAGGCCGCGCTCCAATCCGCGATGGATGGCGGCGATGGAATCGGAATCATCCTGCTGGCCCCAGCCGAACTGCCAGTCGCCGCCGATGGCCCAGGTGCCAATGCCAATGGGAGTGATATTAAGATCGGAATTGCCGAGTTTGCGGGTATTCATATTTTTCAAATTGATGGATTACTTAGTTCCTTTTCACACCGACAGATTTCCCAACGACTTCAAAATGATGGATGCCGGACGGGACATGAACCGTCGCATTGGATTTCCGGTAATTCTTCGTGATAACTGGTTCCTCGAAATGGGAAATGGGCACGGTTATGTCCGCTTCCGTGCCGGCGGGAATAGTCACATCCAGAGTGAATTTTTCGTTGTTCAATTTCCAAGATACCTCTACGTCGCCGTGCGGGGTGGGCACGCGGCCTTTTGCCCAGGTTAAATCGCAGATCTGCGGCTGAATGGAAATGGTTTTGAAGCCGGGCGTGGCCGGCGTCACACCGAGAACGCGCGCCGACATCTGCACCAACGGCGTGGAGCACCAGCCGTGGCTCAAATCGCCGCCGTTCCACATTTCGCGGAACGACTGCGTCCCCGGCACAATTTGCCAGCGGCGCATCTGTTCCGTGCCAAACCGGTCAAACAATCCGGCGTGATCCATCGCCTGAAATACCCAGTGCATGAACCACGGCTGCGTGTTCAGCGGTTTTTCCTCCAGCACTTTTTCGACGATGCCTGCGTGCTTCTCTTTCGGCGCAAGATTGTAAAGCACGGCAAGCAGGTTGACGTGCGGGCTGAACGTCTCGATGTCCTTGTCCGCCGGCAACCACCGACCGGGTTGCACCGAGGTCTGAAACGGTTTGCCGTCGCGATAAAGTCCTTTGTCGGCCACCCACAATTCACGATTGAAGGCCGTGGCTACTTCGCTTCGCAATTGCGCGTATTTCTGGACGCGCACCTTGTCGCCCATCATTGTCGCGACCCGTGCCGCCATCTCCAGACCATGATAATAAAACGCCGTGAGATACCCCTGCCCGATCACCGCCGGTGGATGATGAACGGGAAAACCGCCGATTGTTACCCAGTCCATGAACATATAATTCGGCGCCTCCGAAATGATGCCGTTCGTGCCACGCCACGACGTGTAGGTGTCGAGCAGTGCGTGGACATACGGTGACATTTCGTTCACGAGTGACTGGTCGCCGGTGTAATCGTAATAGTCCATCAGCATTTGCAGCCAGCCGATGGAATAGCTGGTGTGAAAGTTGAGATAGTTCTCGTCCTTGAGCAGCCACGCAAACTTGCGGATGTCCTGCCGCGCCAGCCACGGCTGCGCGAAGGCGTAGTGATTGACCATGGACTCGATGAGATAATCACCCGGATCGCTGATCGGCTCCTGATGATTCGGCGAATCCAGATGATGTGTCTGCAAACAAATCTGCACCGCCCACCGTGACACGTTCCAAATCTTGTTCAAGCCTTCATCACTGCATTCAAAAGCGCCTTTGTATTCGACTGGCTGTGACGTGAAATTCGCGCCGACCTCTTCTATCTCCAGCGGCTCCGTGACATTTTTCACCTCGACGCTGAACGACGGCACCACTTCGGTCATGAAAGGAAATTCAAAGCACTGTTCGCCGCCGCCAAGAATCATCTTTGCAGAATGATGCGCCTTGATGGTCAGTTCCGCGCCGTTACCGCCTTTCACTTTCAAAGTTGGAAACGCGCTCAAGACCCGATCGAACTCCACTTTGAAACTGCCGTCGTTCGTGAAAATTTTATTCGCGGGCATTCCCTCGACCCGCAGCACCGGATAACGCGCTTCCATCAGCGGCGGAATCTCGCTCGCCACCAGCGGCGACCAGACATCGTTCACTTCCCGGCTGGCCGGCCACGCGGAATCATCGAAGCCCGCCAACCGCCAGCCCGCTGGTTCCTTCGCAACATCGTAAGTGGTGGCGTTCGGAAATTGCGCGGCGACGAGCGAATGCCAGCCCGCGTCCGTTTTCACAACGGTTTTTTGCCCATCACCGCTGATGATTTTCGACTCAAACAAAAATCCCGGTTGCCCGCGCGAGACCGTTCGGCCCGCCGGCCATTGCCGGAACACTTCCGCCGCGATGACATTTTTTCCCTTCACAAAAAACGGTGTCAGATCGCGAAAATCATAAAACCACCGGTGCGTCGAGCCACCGGCATAATCGGCACCGATGTCCACCGGCCCGCGCGAGACGAGCCGACCGTTGATGAAGAGCCGGTATTTGGCATCCGCCGTGAGCCATGCCCTCACGCTTTGCGGCGCATCGGCAAGTGTGATTTCCTTACGGAACATTGCAGTGGCGGGTTTCTCGTCGCCCAGCCAGATCCATTTGGCCTGCCACTGCGACGGTTTCTGGCAGTTGTTTTGAAACTGATAACCCGGAGCTTGCACCCCGGATTGATCCACCACGACCTTCATTCCCGGAAACGCAACCGGTCCGCACATGGATTCGGCAGCCGGGGATGAAAGCGAACACAGCACAACAGCGGACAGCAGAAAAGCGAATGGAAGTTTGGTCACACGAAAATTCTGAAAGAAATTTACGGACCCGGCAAAATCACATCCGCTTTGCGCTCCAGCGGAGTGACCTTCAGCGACTCAACTTTCCCTTCGCGCACCAGGCCTTCGACCGTGGTGTTCAGCGGCGCGTGCAGTTTGAAACTGGCGTTCCAATTTTTCGGCCACGCAGGCAGCAGATAAATTTTCCGGCCTTCGCTTTGCATCAACATTAATTGCAGCGCATGGATGCCGTGACCGCCGTTGTCCTCGTCCGGCACGTAATCCGAACCGTGCGCCCAAAACGCCGGGAAGCGGCACTGCGGCTCTTTACGCTGGAGCACGAAGGCGACGTTCTTGCGAGCCGTCACGGTATCGCCGAGCAGCGCGGCTTGAACGCCGCTCTGCCGCCAGCAGCCGTCATCCTTGAAGCGCCGCGCGGCGAACGTCGTTTTCGCCAAATCCAATTCCGGCTTGTTCAATCCGAAATGCCGGAACGGATAAACAGCGTAGAGTTCCGGATTTTCAAAATTGTGGCTCGGCCCGTAAACCTCCGCAGGCAAAAGCAATTTCACGCCGTTGGTTTCACCGACGGGCAGTTCGGGAATTTCTTTCAGGAAGCGCTGCCAGCGTGTGCGCTGTTCGTCGGTCGTCACGTCCGACGGCAGCGCGAGCAACCCCGGCAGCACCCAGCGCAACCCGGCGATGTCAGGCGCGGGATTGCGCGCTTTCCAGAACATTTCGATCGCGTTGTCGGGATCAAGCACGAGCCTGCCGTTTTCATGCGACCAGTGCTGGTCGAAAAATTTCACTCCCGCGTCGGCGATGGGCAGCAGCGTTTCGCGCGCAAAATTTTTGTCGCCGGTGAATGCGTAGTAATCAAGCATCATCGCCGAGAGTTCGAGAATCGGCGTGTAATAAAAATCCGTGTATTTGCCGGGCGCGTCGGGCGTCAGCTTGTTGATGCCGCCGTAAAACGGTTTCGTCTCGGCAAAATACGCGCCTTCGTGATGATAAAAGTCGCGCACCTCATTTTCGTTGTTCGGCAGGATGGCGCGGAACATCCCAAACAACGGAAGCATCATGTCGAAATCGCCGCTTTGCAGCATCGGCCAATACATCGGCCGCGTGTTCTGAAACCAATACTGCCCGCCCCAGTCCCGCGCGTCGGCGGGCACGATGTAATTAGTCTCGACGCCCTTGATTTTTTCCGACTTGTGCCAGTCCATTGTGAAAATCGAGCCGTTGAACTTGATCGGATACGCGCCGCGTCCGGCGCACGCGCTGGTGAACCGCTGCAAAACATAGCCGCGCGTCACTTTCGCCGCGTCGTCATCGCCGGAAATGAAAATCCAACTGCGATTCCAAAAATCGTCCCACCATTTCGCGTGCTCGCGGTGCGCGGATTCCAGCGGCACAGACTCAGCCTGTGCGGCAACCTGGTTTAACTGCACCAGCCATGCTTCCGGCGTTGGCGTCTGTGCGGTCAAAATACAAATGGAAACTTCGTGACGCCTAGCCGGCTTCGCGGAATGCAAAACCGTGCTGCTGGCGGAAACCAAACCGTCGCCGGAAATTGCCGCGCCGAACGTGCGGTTCGTGAGCTGCGGCACGTCTTTGTTCAGGTTGCGGTAAAACCAGACTATGCGGTTGGTCTGGTCGGTGAGAATCGTGTCAGCTTGCAGATTTTTCTCCGGCAACGGCCGTGTCGTTTCAAATACCACCTCGATATCGCAGGGTTCGCCGGTTTCTGATTCGACGTGAATCAGCGGACAATTCGCGTCCACCCAGACGCGCAGTGTTTTCGCACCGCCGCGGATTTCAATTTCGCCGGTGGCCAGTTTCAGCGTCTGCACAAAACCGCTGTCGGTCGCCAGCGCCGGCGATAGTTTCACGCGGACGCGGCCCACTTTCGGCAGACCTTTGTTGCCGCCGACATTGTCGCTCCATGCGTCGGTCTTGGAGATGTGGAAAATCAGATCGCCGGTTTTCTCGACCCAGACGTTCAGGCCGATGTCGCCGTTGCCCAGCGGCATCGAGCCGCGCGAATCCTCGCTCGGCGAATTCCAGACGACATCGTAAGCCGCCAGTTCCTCTGCCGGCTGAGCGAAAACTGAAAACAAAATTGATGAGAAAAGAAGAACGGCGGCAAACCGCGCCGACAGAAGTTGCGTTTGGATTTTCATTTTGAATCAATTTCAATTTCATTTTGCCGCATCCGTGCCGAGGAGTTGCACCTGTTCCGGCTTGGCGATGAGATGCGGTTCGGCAACGTCTTCAAACTGGTTGTTCGCCACGACGACATTGCGCGCCGCCGGACCAATTTGCACGCCCGCCGACGAGTGTTCGATGCGGTTGCCGTCCACCACCACGTCCACAAAACGCACCTTGCCGGCGTCGCGCGGCCTGACCTCGGCGCTCGGTGGAAACGCGACGCGCTGGTTGTAGCGCAGCGTGTTGCCCTTCACGATGACGCCGCGACCGCCGGGCACGGGATGCGGCGTGACCTCGTTCACGAAGACAAGTTTCTTGCCGTATTGCGACGAGCCGAATTTCGTGATGCGCAAATTGCCGTCGGTCAGGCCGATGAAGCTGAATGGTAGATTGTGTTCGGGATTGTTGCCGGGCGGGCCGATGCCGGGATGATAGCTGTTCGCAAATTCCACGTCGTTGTAGCAGAAGCGCACGAACCAGCCGCTTTGCCCCCACAGTCCCTGATTCCTCTCGACACGGCAACTATCTATCGTGAAGTCGTAAAAGCTGCCGTAGAGCTGCGAGAATGCACTGCAATCGTAGCCCTCGCATTTATAGACGATCATGTGCCGCATGAGCGACCACAGGCCGACAGTGCTCTCGGTGGTCGGCGGCACGTCCCATGGCCGGTCCACGGTGAACTCGGTCGGCGTGTTCGCCGTGATGACGCGATATTGCCCAGCGCCCGGGCCGTCCAAAATCATCACCGCGAGGCCGACGAATTCGCCCGGCTGCGCCTTGATGCCGGTGAGCGTCAGCGTCTGGCCGGCGACGCGCGTCGGTAGCCCGAACCACGCGATGTTGCTCTGCGTCACGGGCGTCGGCAGCGCGCTGATGTCGAGCGTCATCGCTTCGCGCTCGCCGCGCACAAAGTTGTAGCTGCGGTTGTGCGCGGAATAAACCTGCTTCATCGCAATCGCGCCGTAGCCCCACGACGACGAGCCGTGGATCTCATTGCTCTCGCAAATCATCTGATGCGCGCCGCCGCCAAGTTCGACATAGCTGTAACCCATGCCGCTGGCAAAGAAATTTCCCGTTTCGCGAGCGTTCCGGAGATTTTTTAAATGGGTCTGCCCACCCTGCACCAGACAATCGCTGAATTCAAAATTGTTCATGGCACCGACGCGGAGGAGCGTGGCGTGATCGCCGTCGAACTGGCTGGGCACGGTTTTGCCCTGCGCGTTCGTCGTGACGTTCCACAATTCTACGTCGCGGTCGGGGTGACTGCACATCAGCCAGTGCTGAAAATTCACGCGCCGGAAAAACACGTCACGCGAAACGGCGGGCTTCAGCGGCTTCAACTTGTTTGGCACGTTGCGGTCGCTCAAGTCGGTGAACAGCGTGTCCACCTTGCGCACGATCATCGTCAAATCCTCGACCGCATAGCGCGCCACGCCGTAGGCCGCACACGGCGAAAACTCCGCGCGCGTCTTCGGCTCGTCCACCGGCCATTGCAGCACCGTGCTATCACGGCCCTCGCCGCGCAATACAGTGCGCTCGGGAATCACGAAATAATTCGTCAGCCGGTAAGTGCCCCATGGCAGAAACACAATGCCCCCGCCATTTTTGCCGGCCGCCGCGAGCGCGCCGCAAATCGCCAAAGTGTCGTTCGCCACGCCGTCACCCTTCGCACCAAATTCTTTCACATTGAAAATTTTGTCCGGCCACGCGTCCGGCTTTTTGATTTCCACCGCCAGCGGCCCGCCCCAGCCAGCCACACCTCCGAAGCCGTTGTGAATCCAAAGTTCGTAATTGCCCTCGGCGAGATTCGACGGCAATTGCGCCCGCAGCGAAAACCGTTCAAGATTCGTCAACGCAAGTGAAATCCATGTGCCATCAGCGGAGCGAAGCTCAGCGTGAGGCGAACCTTTGTCGCCGGGCAGCAGAAAATTCTTCCCGACGATTTGCACCACCGCGCCTGGCGGCGCTTGATTTTCCATCAAGCCGGGTTGGAGTTTCACCGGCTGAAGAAACCAAAGTTCGGGACGATTCAAAACCACCGGCTTGCCGGAGCCATGTTCGCTGCGGACAATCACCTCGTAAATGCCCAGCAAATATTGCGCGGGCATCTGAAATTTTACGGAATTTTCCGAAGGCTGAATCGCGGTGCAGGATTGATTCTCCGTCGCAGCCGTTGCCGCCACGCCCGGAAACGCAACCGGGCCGTCCGGTAAACGGGCAATCGAAATGCCATCGGCTTCGTCCAGACCGCCACCGTAAAGCATAATTGTGTTGCCCGGCTCAACGCTGTCCGGCGACCAAAAAACCACAGGCGCGGCGCGCAAAGATATTCCTGCTGCCAACGTCAATAGCGTCAGCCCACATAAAACTTTTTGATTCATGTCGCCTCCGGTTTTATTTGGCCCAGTCATCCGAGCGGAACGGCGACGCGGGCAGGCCTTCCTTGTTGTAAAGATTGCAGCGCGGCGAGTTGGCCCAGCCGTAGCGCACCGCCACCGGATGCGGCACTTGTGCGCTGGACAACAGCACGGAATCGCCGTCAATCTTCGCGTCAGCTTCGACCCATCTCTTGTCGTCGCCAGCGAGGAAGAAACCAATCAGCTTGTCTTTCGGAAACGGCGTCACGCCCTTGGCGCACCACGGTTGCTGGCCGATGGTCAGACCGCCGCCGGTTTCTGCGAATTGCACACGGACTCTGCCGGCGTCAATTTTCATTTTTTTGAACAGCGGCCCGGAGGCGACGACGTTTTCGCCGTAAACCATCTTTTTTGCAACGAGCGCGAGGCGTTGGCCCACGTCAATTTTGTCCGCCGGATGCACGTTGTTCGGGTCGCCGATATCAACCGTGACAGCCATGCCGGTGCGAGGCACTTTGAGCGTCAGCAGTTGCGCCTCTTGCAGCCAAGGCAAACCACTCTCGGCCACGGGCGTCGTATCTTTGCCGTTGCAGGGAAGCTGAACATATAAAAAAGGCAAGTCCGCAGCACCCGCTTTCGTCCACTGATCGCGCCAATCCTCAATCAAGCGCGGAAACAGCTCGCGATATTCCAAGCCGTGCGAGGCGTTGGCCTCGCCCTGATACCAGATCAGGCCGCGAATCGCATACGGCACCAACGGCGCGATCATGCCGTTGAAATTTACCGTCGGCGTGCTGGGTCGGCTATCCGGATTGGGCAGGCCCATCGGGTCGGGATTGTTCGGCTCCGGCCGCGCCGGCTGCGGCTTCGGCCCCACGTCCTTGCCCGCGACCTTGTCGGCATCATATTGCTTCTTCACAATGGCGTAGGCCGGTTGCACTTCCTTCTGCCACAGTTTCAAATCTTTTTCGTATTCGGTCACGAGATTCGGATTTGCCTTCACCTTCCGGTAATCAGCCACGGCCTTGTCCCAGCGGTCCAAAGTTTTTTGCAGCGGCGGATTTTGTTTCAGGCCGTCCAGGCTGATCCAGGTTTCGATGGGCGTGCCGCCCCACGGCGCCTGCAACACGGCGACGGGCACTTTTTGGTCGCGGCGGATTTCCCGCGCAAAAAAATATGCGACGCCGGAGAAATTTTTCGCGGTGTCCGGCGTGGATTTTTCCCAGTTCGCGGAACAATCCGTTTGCGGCTCGGCGGCCGTCCGGGTCTTGACGCGGAAGAAGCGGAGTTGCGAATCTCCGGCTTGCGGCAGCACCTCGGCGGCGTTGTGCGCGGAATTCAGCGGGAAGCCCATGTTCGACTGACCGCCCGCGAGCCAGACGTCGCCGACGAGCACGTCGCCGATTTTCACGGTGGAATCCTTGCCGGCGACAACCAGCTCGCGCGACTCGCTGCTGGCAGGCATCGCGTCCAGCCTGACCAGCCATTTGCCATCTGCACCCGCGGCAACGGACTTTTTCTGGCCGGCAAATTCTACCGTCACGTTTTCACCCGCGTCCGACCAGCCCCAAACCGGGACTTGCGCCTCGCGCTGGAGAACGATGTGATCGGCGAAAACAGCGGGAAGCCGGACTTTGGCGCGTAGTGGCAAGATTCCGGTTAAAATGATGGCTAGGACGACTAATAATTTGAGCAGTGGCGTTTTCATATTTGGCTTATGGCAAAATAAGACGCCATTCCAGCGCAGAAGGTAAGATGCCATCTTGCGTCAGCAGGGGGCTATTTTGCGTCGCGCAAATTATCGCTAGGGCAGGCGCAAGCGATAAAAAGTCTGCGGCGAATTCGGATTCTGCGGGTTGGTGCAGTTCACGCTGCCACCGCTGCCGAATTGATTCGTCGTAAGAACAGTCCAGCTTGCCATCGGAGTGGAAACATTGGTCGCTGTGAGAACATAATAATTCCCCACTCCCACACCATTGGTCCCGGTGATGATGACATTGGTGCCGGACAGCAAAATGTTTCCAATGACCGGCGGCGTGGCCGGATTGACGGTTTGAACAACGCTGTTGGTGCTGGGCGCGTAAATGGCGTCGCCGCGATATTCTACCATAATGGTGTGCGATCCAGCCGCAAGCGTGCTGTTGGTAAAAGTTGCCTGTCCGCCGGCAACCGGATTTGTCGCGACGGCGACACCATCCGCCTTGAAAACAAAATTGCCCGTGGCGTTGCCCGCAGTGACGCCGTTGGTCTGCACTATTGCGGTGAAAATCAGCGTGCTGCCGGCGGTCGAAGGATTGCTGCCGTTGGCCAGCGTCAGCGCCGCGGTTGTGGAAATGTTGGAAACGACGAGAAACAGTTCGTTGCCGCTGATTTGAATCGCCGCATTTGCGCCGGCCAGAATTCCGCCTCCGTTCACACTGAACACGGGCAAAGTTCCTGCCACAGATCCGGCGCTGCCATTCGTGGCCCGCGCGATAATTTTGTAACTGCCGGGCAGCAGTGCGGAGCCAAGGTTGTTGAGTTTGAAAACGGTTGTCGCCGCGAGCGTGAATGTGCCGTTGGTCACAAGCAAAGCCGGCGTGCCGTTGGTGAACGAAAAATAATTGGTTCCGACCGCGTCGTTGAAATTGCCGCAGACAATTCCCGTCGCAGCGGAGGTGTTGGAAAATGTCTGACTTGCACCGAGCGCGAAGGTGTTTGTCAGGCCGGAAACGTCCAAAACCGCGTTGCCGGCAACGGCGATAAGCGGCGTGGTGGAAATCGAACCGTAAGCGCTCAACACCAGCGTTCCGGCGTTGACGAACGTGCCGCCGGCATAAGTGTTTGAGCCGGTGAGCGTGAACGTGCCGGCACCGGTTTTGGCAAGATTGATCGTGCCAGTCGTGTCGTTGATGACGCCGCCAAACGTGCTGCTGGTGTTGCCTGTGCCAACCGTGAGTGCGTAGCTGCCGGTGCCGGTTTTATTATCCACGAAAGCATTCGTGTTCGCGGGCGCGACGAGGCCGTTGACCTGCGCGTTGTGACCGTTCAAGTCGAGCAGACCCTGTTTGCCGGCGGCAGAAACAAACACGACATTGCCCATGCCGTTGCCGGCGGGAATCGCATTGTCCACGCCAAGCTGAACGATGGCGGTGCCGCCACTACCGAGACTGTCGGAGCCGCCGATGGTGATGTTTCCGGAAAAATTATTTAGCGCCGAACCGAGCACAACCGAGTAGGCGTCCCAAATCACGGTGAAGCCGCCGGGGCCGGTGACCTGGCCGTTGAGAGTCAGCTTCTGGTTTTGACTGGGATGAAACACCGCGCCGCCGACGCCCAATGTCACCGGTCGTGTCATGGTGATTCCGTAAGAACCAATTTTGAGCGTCGCGCCGTTGGAAATCGTCAGCGGACCGCTCGCTGCACCAAGGCTCAAGTTGTTCGTGATGGAAACGTATCCGCCGCCGATGGTCGTGCCGCCGGAATAATTATTGATGCAATTAAACGTCAGTCCACCGCTGCCGACTTTCACCAGCGCACCGCCGCCCGCACCGCCGAGCGTTAACGGCGTAGCGAAGGAAACACTATTGGCCATCGTGTCCACCGTGGCACTGGCTGTGTTTTCAATCTTCATCTGCGCCGACATGTCGGAGGTCATGCCGTTCCACTGCAACGCGCCGCTGCCGGCAAAATCAATGAAGTTCGTGCCCAGCGCCGCCGGTGTGGTGATGGAAACCGTGCCGGCGTTCAAAATGGTTCCGCCGGTGAAATCGTTCGGCATCCCCACGGTGAGCGTGCCAGCGCCGTCTTTTTGCAATGAGCAGTTGCCGGTGATTCTGCCGCTGCCCGAAAATGTGTAGCTGTTGGTGGTGTTGACCTCAACCACACCCGCCGGAGAAAGCGGCTGAACCAGATTCACCGCCGGCGAAACCGAACCGGGATCGGCAAACGTCACGGAGTCGCCGTTCCAGAAAGTTGTGTTCGCGCCGCCGTTCAGCCACACAAGATTGTTTGTATTTTGAATGTCCCACAAGTTCCAAGCATTGTCGCCGGACCAAATCAGATTCGCCGCCGTGTGCGCGCCGCCAAGTCCGGGCGTGACGCTGACTTCAATCGAATTCGTGCTTTCGCCGCCGGCGTTGACGGCGGTGACGACGTAAAAATAAGTTGTGCCGTTGAAAACACCGGTATCCACGACGTTCGTGAAAACAGTCTGCGTCAGGACATTGGTGTAAGGTCCGCCGCTGGTGGTGGAACGCTTAAGATTGTAGCCGGCTGCATTCGTCACCGCCGGCCAGGTCAACGTCGCGGAATAATCGCCAGCCACTCCAACCAGATTCGTCGGTGCAGACGGCGGCGAACCAACTGCGGCCACAGTGCTGGCGAAAGGCTCAATTTGATTTCGATAGTCCACGATGTTTGTTCCGCTGCGGGTGATTTGAAATTCATTCATCGTCACCGTGCGCCCGTCGGTGGTCGTCACGCCGCGCGGAGAAAAGGTGAACGTGTCGGTTTGATTGCTGATGGCGGCGGTGAAAATGTTCGTCGCAGTCCAAGTGTTCGTCGGAATTGGTCCGCTGCCGGCAAATGGATAAAGCATGACCTTGAACGCCGGCGCGATGTTCGTGGTGATGACGACGAGGCGGTAAAACTGCTCGGAGTTGTAAGTCGCATTGGAAACAGTTTCGGTGTAAGCCGACCAATTCGTCGGACTCATGATGCGAACGAGCAGGCTGCGGTTGCCGTTGGTGGCGGCTTCGGGCAACACGCAGTCGGTGTTGGTATTGAAGCCCGCCGGCAAAGCAGCGCCGGTTTTGAGTGTTAGATCTTTTGGAATTTGCAGCAGCCATTTATAAACGTGTGAATTGCTGTCTTTCTGAATGTCATCACAAACAAAGACATAAGGTTTCACGCCGCGCACCAGGCCGGCAGTGCGGATAACCTGCTGCATCGGGTTGTAGGACTGGCGCTGGAAACCTTCGAGATAGCCGGGCGTGTCCCAGTGCGGATAGGAAACCATCGGCGTATTGCCAAAATTTTCCGGGATGAGATTGTTGCTGCGGCGAAAGTTGTTCAGGCAATTGGTTTCCACCTGATAACCGGAGTTCAACGTCACGCTGCCGCCAATCGGATAACTGTTCCAAGCCCACGCCCAAGTGTAGGCGTAAGTGGAATCGCACGTCGCGAACAGCGCGTTGGTATTATCGCTCCAGCCGGCGAGCTTGGCCGGTATGCGCATCTTGTAGCCATCTTCCAGCGTGACATACATCGCCAGGTCGTCCACCAGAATCATGCTGCTGAAACCGCTGTCCTGGCCGTAGTTCAAGGCGTAGGGAAACCAGACCCAGTTGCGTCCCAGCCCGCTGATGGCAAAGCCGCCGCGCTCGGCGAAAGTGTGTCCGCCCAAATCCTGCCGCGTGTGAAACTGAAATGAAACCGAGTTGGAATCCGTGCCGCTGCGCCCGATGATCGTCGAGCCGAGCGTGTCCACAAAATCCAGATTGCTGCGGACGGTGGCGCTTTGGACATTCCAATCCACGTTTGTCACCGGGTCTTGGACAAACAGCGCGGCTTCAATCAAGTCTTGTCCGTAACTGGAACTGACGACGAATTTGCTGTCGCGAAAATCGAGGAAGGCTTTGTAGTTGTTGGTGCCGGTGGCGACGCTGTTCGAGCACCACGCGGTCGTGGCAAAGTTGCGCCAGAGAAATGCGGCGGCGGGAAAATTGGTATAAACCCATTGCATCGCGATTTCGTCGCTCGCGGTGAAGTAACGCAGGCCGCGCAAATTGTCCGTTCCTTCGCCGCCAATCAAATCGTAATGCGTCCAGGAGTAGCCGAACGGCTGGAGACACGCGGGCCAGTCGTTCTGGACGTAGTTTTGCAGATGCGGATGCCCGAAGAAATTGTAGCCGCGCTTGGCGATGGCAATTTGCCGCGCGCCACCAAACCAGCCCTTGCCCATCCCTTCGAACATTTCGCCGGACGGATGCCAGCCGTAAGTCAAAAAATCATAAATGGAGCCCATCGCGTTGACGAAGTAGGCGTTGAAATAATTTGTGTCAAAGCCTTCCACCGCCGCGCTGGTCTCACCCTCCATTGCCATGAGCATGATGAGCTGAAAGGTGTTCAGCGATTCCCAGTTGCTCGTGACCGCGTTGGGTTGCAGGCCGACGCCGTAATAAGGCGCGGCATACATGATGCGGGCAATGGCCGTGCGGACATGGGCGCATTGGTTGGAGTTCATCGCCCAGTAATTAAAATCATACGCCTCGGCGAACGCCGCGCCGCCGCCGAGCATCCAGTTTTGGGAGGAGTTTTGATAGTTGGTCTGACTTATCAAATAGCTGGCCCAGGTGTCCAATGCGACGGCGAGATTGGTCGCGCGGGCCTGGTTGGTGGCGACGCTTTGATAGACCCAACATTCCAGCGCCTCCAAGGCCATTTCGCCGGCGAGCGTGCGGGCATAAACCGACCCGGTGCCGTTGGTCATCATCGAGTAAATGTTGTTCGTCTTCCCGGCGACCAGATTGGTGTAGTAAAACGACTGGTCATAGAAGCCTTCGTTGCCAATACGCGAAGTGCCGTCGGGCATGTAGCGGATGGTGGAGTAGTTCGGCAAGTTATCATAGCCGGCGGATCGCCCCAGCCGCATGATGGCGGTGTAGCGCTGGACGTAGTTCGTTAAAATTTCCTGGCCCGACCAGGTGTTCGTCAGCCGGTTGCAGACATCCGCGCGGTCGCTTGGGCTGATGAAAATGCGCGGATGCACGCCAATGGCGGGTGCGGTGGAAATCGGGCGCAGGCCCAAATAATTCCAAGTGACTTGCCGCTGGCCAAGAACACTGACGGGAAAAGTTGGCGGCGTTTGCGGATAACAAGCCAAGGTCAGAACAAAAAATGTCAGGCAGGTGGTAAATTTTAATCTCATGAGGAGCAAGCTCGGTATGATTACCCGGTGGTCTGGCTAAAGCGTCAATGACCACTCAAACCGCCGGCCCAAAACCTTGCCCAGATGCTGCCGCCGTCACCGCTGTTGGCCGGACGGATGAGCGGGATGTAACCCTCCTTGGTGCTGGTGGCGTCCGGTTTGCGCGCTTCGGAGTGACCATCAAAAAAAACGATGACGCCGGTTCCGTCGGTATAATAACCGCCGACATCACCAGCAAAACCGGTAACTGAACTCAAAGACCGACCACTGTGCGGACAAAGCGGACTATAACCAGCATTTTGCCCGTCGGTGAATCCTGCGAAATTTGGGCTTGGTCCATTGTTCCAAATCGCTCCCGCGCAGGCCATCAGACAAGTGTCGGTCGGCTTGAGCGGGGTGGAAAGCTTGGTGAGATATTCGTTCGGGCTGGTATCCTGCGGCGTCCACGGGATGTTGCGGTTGCCGGCGTAAGACTGCACGTTGGTGTAAATGCCGAAGGTCTTCATTCGCTCGAACGCGGCGGGACATTCGGCAAAACCCGCCAAATCATTGTTTGCTGTTTTCCAGCCGACACAACTGAGCCACGCCGACATGCACGCGCCGTTGGGATCCTGATTAATGCCGTTGCGCCCGGACATGACAAAGATTGGGCAGATATATTCGCCAAAGTCGTTCGCATACATCGTCGCTGCCAAACCCACCTGCCGCATATTGCTGACGCATTTGATGCGCAGCGCCTTTTCCTTGGCCTTGGACAGTGCCGGCAGCAGCATCGCCGCGAGAATGGCGATGATGGCGATGACCACCAGCAACTCAATCAGCGTGAAGGCACACCGGCGAGTTTCCCGCTGAACGATGACGAGTGTTTTCATAAAATAATTTTCTTTGCAATTTAGTTCAAGGAACGCGGATGCGATAGAAAAGCTGCGGTGAGGCGGGATTGATTGCATTGGTAAAGCCAACTGCACCGCCGGAACTAAATGGAATACCGGTCGAATTCGTCGTCCAGCTTGCCAACGGCAAGGTCAAATTGGTCGCGGTCAGCACCGTGTAGCCCGAACTGCCGCCGCCGCCGGAACCGGTGATAACAATGCTATTCGTGCCAAGGATGTTTTGGATGCTGGCAACGACATTCGTAGGCGCAATGTTCGGGGAACTTGCGCCCGATTGATAATTTGTGAGAATAACCCACGGCGAGGAAACAACCACATCGAAGGTAATGTTGGTGTTGCCGCCGACCGCCACGCGGTTGCCGGAGAGCAAATTGTTGAACGTGCCGCTGACCGTTCCGGTGACGTTGGCGACGGCGGCATTGGTGGAGGCGAGAATCAGGAACGACTGGGTGTTGGCCGGCACGAAGCCGTTGATAAGGCTGACATTCAAACTCCCGCCGATGACAACATTGGTCGTCACCGCCACGGAATCGTAATAGCCGGCACCGTTCGTGAAAGCGGTCGGATAATTCGCGCCGCCGATATCAATCGCCAGCACGGCATTATTCGAGCTGGAATAATTTCCGAGAATCGTGGTCAAGCCGGCCGTATTGGCGTCACCGGGAGAAAGGGTGCCGTTCGTGTTAACCAACGTCCCAATCGCCCCGCCATCCACGTTGCGCAGGAACCGTGCGTCAATCGTCCGCGCCGCCACCGTGCCGCCGTTGAAGGCAAATACCTGTCGGGCAATGTTCGTGCTCTGGCCACCTTGAATCGGGCCGCTGACGCGCAGCTTGCCACCGGTCATGGTGAACGTGGTGGGCGTGCCGCCGTTGGTGTCCGCGCCGATGTTCAGCCAGCCGCCGCTGGCGACGTTGACCGTGCCGCCGGAAAGCGTATATGAAACCGTTTTCCCGGCGTTCGCAGAGCCGCCCATGTCGAGGCCAACCGAGCCGCCGCCAATGACGAACAGTGTGCCATTGGTTTGCACGCCGGTGAAATCGGCCGCGTTGCCGGTGGCACTGGCGGTGCCGTTCTGATTGCCGAGCCGCAGGCCAATCGTGTTGCTCACCAGCATCGAGCCGCCGTTGATGGTCAAGGTCTGTCCTTCGGTGTTGAAGCTGAAGCGCGAGCCGCTGTTCAACGTCTGGAACGCGCCGCCGTTGATCGTCACGGAACTGCCGTTGAAACCATTGCCGCCATAAACGGTGAATGTTCCACCGCTGACTGTGAGCACCGCACCGGCTCCAGGCGCATAGTCTATATTCGGCTGAATCCAGTTGCCGCCGTTGACCAAGATGCTGCCGCCGGAAGCACAACTGATGCTGGAGGACGGGCTCACCACGTTGGCCGTATCACTCGCGGTGCCGTCGAGGTTCAAGTTGCCGGTGCCGTTCTTCAGCAGCCCAACGGTGTTGTTGCCCTGCGCGACCAGGTGCAACGTGCCGGCCCCGTTGGTCAGCGTGATGGTGGAGCTGGAGTTGGTGATGGCAAGGTTGACCGTGCCGCTGCCGTTGATATTGCCTATGGTGCCGCTGCCGGCCAGCGAGTTGGTGAGGTTCACCGTTCCGGAATTGTTGAACAAAACGGACGCCACAACTGAACCCGGTGACGCGGTCAAATAATTGCCGACAAACAGCTTTCCGCCGCCAAGATTGCCGACGGCGTTAACCTGAATCGTGCCACCGTTAACATAGGTGCCGCCGGAATAGGAGTTGCTGCCGGCCAGAACAAGTGTGTTGTCGCCAAATTTTACCAGCGCCGTCGGGGCGACATTGGTGGCGTTGTCCTGAATCGTCGCATAGTTCGTCAGATTGGCGCTGTTGACTGTGGCAATGAACAATTCACCACTCGGCAGTGCCGTTTGTAAATAACCGTTCGTCAACGTCGGATTGTTGTTGACGCTCATCAGACCGCCGCCGGCCAAAGTGAGCACGTTGTTTGACAAGTCCAGAAACGTCGTGCCCCCAAAGCGCAGCGAATGCAACAGCAGCGAACCCAGTATATTGCTCACACCCGAAGCGTTGTTGGCGTTGGCATTCAGCAAGCCATTGGTCCACGCCGACGCATCCCAACTGGCTGTGGCGAAATTAGCGACGATGGCTCCCAGCCCGTTGGTCGCGGCCCAGCCGGCGTTGTCCACAGCCCAGCAACCAAGAATCCCCGTGGCGTCGTTGGTGCTGGTCGTGGAAGCGAGGCTGTCCGCGCCCTGGAAATAAGTGGAAAAAGTCGCGCGGGTCAGCGGTCCCAACGCCAATGTTTCCGTCCCGGCACCGCTCTTGCGAACGGAGCTGCCGCCGCCAGTGAGAAATGTGCTGCTAACGCTTTCGGAATAACTTCCGGTCGAACCGGACAAAGCGATTAATCCCGGCGACAGATACAAGCTGCTGCTTGGATCTAGCTTGGCGTTGTTCTGGCCCATTGTGGCGTAATCCAAAGTGAGCATGGCACCATTGGTGAGGATGATGTTGCCGGTGAAAGTGTCGGCACCGGCAAAAGTGTAGTTGCCGAGATAACCCAGCGCGTCAAGCGTCAGCGGGCCGGGGCCGGAAAGGTTGCCCAGCATTTTGATCGGCCGCGCAGCATTGATGCTCCACGTCTGCGAGGCGGTCATCTGCACATTGTTGCTGAAAATCAGACCGGTGCTGGCGGCGTAAAGTGTCTGGGCGACACCACCCGCGCCGATTTGGAGAAGCTGGTTGGTGAAAATCCAGTTGCCGGCTTGGTTGCCGAAAATCACTCCCGCGCAACCCACCTGGCCGCTGGCGTCGCTGATGTTGACAAGGTTGCCCGCGCCGGATTTGTCGAACTTGGCCATGTCGGCATTGTTCGTCCATTTGGCCGTGCCGTTCCCGCCGAAGCTCACGGTGTTGTTAAAATCCCACGTGATGTTTCCCACGGTCGTGGAATTGGTCGCCGCAAAGGCGGTGACACTAAATCGGCAAAGCAGCACCGCCGCCAGCAGAAATGGAATACGTTTGAGCGCAGAAGAATCGTTGTTCAGTTTCATGGTTGCATGACTTTTGGGTTTAATTAAAGCAAGCTTACTATCAGAAAAAAAACGTCACAGGGTTTATTTTGCGTCATTGCGGGTGCATTTTGCGACACGGCCCCATCACCAGGATGACCAGTTTTCTATTGAGTCGCGCAAAAATGAGTAACGCCATTTCATTAAAACCGGGCTTCAGCCCGGTGACGGCTCGTAAAATATTTCACAACCGTTTCAACGGTTTTCCCCGCGCCGGCAAGCCGTTGAAAATAATTCCAGACAGACAGACAGCAAAGCCGCCGCGCCAGAAGCGCGGCGGCTGGCGATTCGCAGAAATTCGCCGGACTATTTGCCAGCAACCTTGGCGGTCTTGCCGGCGATTTCCAGACAGACCACCGACGCGATCGCATCCGGCGCTGTTTCGGGCAGCGCGAGCGAGACATCCGATTCAGTTTGACTCACGCCCACTTTCTGGCGGCCCGGGAGCAGATACGCTTGCTTCACCTTGCTCTGCAAACCGGGCACCTCAAATTTGCCGTCCGCCGGCCACTTGAAAATTTCGAGATAAATTTTCGGAGGCGTCACGCGAATGCCCAGAAACGACTTGCCGGGTTTGGTCGTGGCGCGCCAGTCCCAGCTTGGAATGAATTTTGGCTTGCCGTTCTTGTCTTTTTCCGTGTCGCTGAAATTTCCAGCCTCGGCGCCGAACGGCGTCGGGCCGGTGCCGTAAAACGCTTCGCCGTTGACCTTCATCCATTTTCCAACCTCGGCCAACCGGTCCAGACTCGGCTGCGGAATGAGTCCTTCACTCGTCGGGCCGACGTTCAGCAGATAGTTGCCGCCTTTGCTGGCGATGTCGCACAAATTACGAATCAGCGTCTCAGTGGATTTCCAATTGTTGTCGTCCTTCTTGAAACCCCAAGTGCCGTTCATCGTCATGCAGGTTTCCCAGTCGCGGCCGGGAAAGCCGTTGGCGGGAATGAACTGCTCCGGCGTTTCGGTGTCGCCCTGGAAACCGCCGCCCAGCCGGTTGTTGAGGATGATGTTCGGGCGCAGTTGCTCGACCGCGTCATAAAGTTTTTTCGCGCGCTCATAATTCATATTTCGCGGCGTGTCCCACCAAAGCACGGCGGGAAACTCGCCATAGTTG
>Ga0182030_10006974_pt1 | contig 23661 bp, 16 predicted proteins | sample 812S3MmetaG_FD_121299 | JGI IMG/M metagenome (GOLD analysis project Ga0182030, IMG submission 121299) | Permafrost microbial communities from Stordalen Mire, Sweden - 812S3M metaG (Illumina Assembly) | ecosystem: Environmental > Terrestrial > Soil > Wetlands > Permafrost | place: Sweden...
CCAGAGCTGGCGCTCGACGAGCCAGAGCCGCTGCTTGACGAACCAGAGCCGCTGCTGGAAGTGCTGGATCCGCCTCTCACCCCCGAATCGCCCCCCGTGCCGCTATCGGCGGAGGCACTTGAGGAATCTGACGTGGAGCACGAGCTCACGCAGATCACAGCGGCAACTGTCATCCCCGCGAGCGCGAGATCTCGAAAACGAGTCATCGGAAAACCCTCATGGCTTCAGTCTTGGGCGCCAGGCCAAAGGGGCACCAAAGCCGCGTGAGCACAACTCAGATTACCGTCACCGAAAGACTATGGCTCGTAAATGGGTGGTGTCCGGCGCGAATCTCGTCATCTGTCTACATCTCGTGTACGTAACTCAGCATGGGGCAGACGGCCTCGCGCTCGTGCGTCCAGGAAAAATGACAAAAGGCCGACAGCGGTCACGGAGATGACCCTCGGTGGTTGGATCGAGTAGGCGACGAAGTCCGCCCGGCTCGCGCGTCCGCCATTCGATTCTAGCGCGGTTCGATAAACCCGTCCGAGACGAGAAGCTCCGCCATCAAAATTGCGCCGCCAGCGGCACCGCGGATCGTATTGTGCGAAAGAGCGACGAATCGCAATTGCGTGGGAGAGTCGAGTCGCAGGCGCCCGATGCCGATTCCCATCCCGCGGCCGAGATCCCGATCGAGCTTCGTCTGTGGGCGCGCATCGTCGTCGAAGTAGGTGAGAAACGGATTCGGCGCGCTCGGGAGGCCAAGCTTCTGTGGACGTCCGACGAACTCACGCCATTTCCCGAGGATCTCGTCTCTCGTCGTCGCTCGTTGCAGCGACACGAAGGCCGCGGCGAGGTGTCCGTCGCTGACTGGTACGCGAATGCATTGAGCCGAAAAGGCAGGAGCTATTGCGGGAACGATGCGCCCCTCTACGAGCGTGCCCCAAATCTTGAGGGGCTCTTGTTCGCTCTTCTCCTCCTCGCCCTTGATGAACGGGATCACGTTATCGACCATGTCGGGCCAGGTTGCGAACGTCTTGCCCGCGCCGGAAATGGCCTGGTAGGTCGCCACGGTCACGGTCTCCAGACCGAGGTCGCGCAGGGGATGGAGGGCAGGCACGTAGCTTTGAAGCGAGCAGTTCGGCTTGACTGCCACGAACCCCCTACGGGTTCCAAGGCGCCGACGTTGACCGACGATGGCTTCCGCGTGCTCGGGGTTCACTTCTGGCAGGATCATAGGGACATCGGGTGTCGCGCGGTGCGCCGAGTTGTTCGAGATGACAGGCAGCTCGCTTCGCGCGTAGGAGTCCTCGAGTTCGCGCGTTTGCTCCTTCGTCATGTCGACCGCGCAGAAAACGAAGTCAACGTCCTTGGACACGGAAGCGACGTCCGCCGCGTCGCTCACGACGAGGCTCGCGACCCGTTCGGGTACGGGCTGCGCCATCGCCCAACGACCGGCGACCGCATCGGAATACGGACGCCCCGCGGACTTCGAGCTTGCAGCGACAGCGGTCACCTTGAACCAGGGGTGCATCTCGAGCAGCGAAACGAAGCGCTGTCCGACCATTCCGGTCGCGCCGAGTACCCCGACGTGGAGTGTTCGAGCTAGCATGGGTGCCTTTCTAACAGAGCTGGGTCTCAACGTGCAGTCGCGCGGGCTGCAAGGCCCGGAGATGCTATACGCGATGTCCCGTGAAATTCGTCGATTCGTGTGAGGTCAAGGTAGTCGCCGGAAAAGGCGGGAACGGATGCATCGCGTTTCGACGAGAAAAGTACGTGCCGTTCGGCGGTCCTGCGGGAGGCGACGGGGGTAGGGGAGGCGACGTCATCTTCGTCGGCGATAGCGGGCGGACCACCCTGCTAGATGTTGCGTTCTCTCGGTTGCTCGTGGCCGAGAGTGGGGAGCATGGTCGGGGCAAAGACCAATATGGCAAGGGTGGGGAGGACCGAATCGTGCGCGTTCCTGTGGGAACTCAGGGGTTCGACTCTCGCACGAACGAACTTTTGTTCGACGTCGACGCGATAGACAAGCGAGTGATTGTGGCTCACGGCGGCAAAGGAGGTCGCGGAAACATCCACTTTGCCAGCCCCGTAGAGAGGGCTCCCCGTCGCGCCGAGCCAGGCGAGGATGGGCAAGAGCTCAGCCTTCGTCTCGAGCTCAAGGTGATGGCGGACGTTGGGCTTCTCGGGTTTCCGAACGTCGGGAAGAGTACGTTCATTCGCGCCGTTTCACGCGCCCGGCCCAAGGTCGCTGACTATCCCTTCACGACGCTCATCCCTCATCTAGGGGTCGTCTCTGTCGGGGAAGAGTCGAGTTTCGTGCTGGCAGATATTCCGGGGCTCATTCCGGGAGCGGCCGACGGTGCTGGGTTGGGAACGCGGTTTCTCAAACATGTCGAACGGACTCGTGCTCTGCTCCATATGGTGACCCTGGACCCTGGAGAAGGGCGTAATCCGGTGGGTGACTTCGACGCGCTGATGGTCGAGTTGCGGAAGTTTGACCCCGCGCTGGCGGCGCGACCCCAGGTGGTCGCCATGAGCAAATCGGACCTCCCGGACGTGCGAGAGGCGTGGACAGCTCTGAGTGAGCAGTTTGCTGCTCGAGGCGTCGAGCTTCGATTGCTTTCAGCCGCGACCGGCGAAGGAGTGGACGAGGTCCTGCAGTGCCTGTGGAAAATTATAAAGACACCGGTGTCAGAGACGGGTGGCTAGCAAGACCGAGAAACCGACTCCCCGTCGTCTTCGCAAGGCGATCGAGGAAGGAGACAGCGGTGCCAGCACGGCATTTGCGCAGGCCGTCGGATTTGTGGTCGCAGTGGCACTCCTGCCGTCTGCTGTCGGCGTCGCCGCGACCCGGGTCGCATCCGATTTGAAGTCGGCCATCGCTAGCGCCCCGCGCAATGCAATGCCGGTGTGGTCGCCATGGGGGCTAGCGGAATCCTTTTTGGCCATCGTCGCGCCGCTACTGCTCTCCACCGCGATTGCCTCCGCCCTCGCCATGCTGGCGCAAACCGGAGGTGTTCTGTCTACGAAGCGGGTCATCCCTGACTTCGCCCGATTGAATCTCGCGCGTGGACTTGGCGCACTCTTTTCGCCTATGCGCGCGTTTTCGGTCCTAAGGTCCCTGATCGCGGGTCTCGCCGTGGCGTGGTTGGCCGCATCCGGGATTCGAGCCGCCGTCGGCGACCTATGTCGACTTCCGGGGCACGTTCAATCGGTTGCCGTCGTCGTGTCAGACCTCGCGAGGACACTGGTTTGGCGAGCTGCTTTCGTGGGGCTGGTGCTCGGATTGCTTGACCTGGTCGTGGTGAGGCACGCGTGGATAAAGAGACTCTCGATGACGCCCGACGAAGTGAAGCGAGAACATCGAGAAAACGAGGGAGATCCGGCTATCAAGGCGGCGCGACATCACGCGTATCAAGAACTGCTCGCCCAAGTCGAAGTCTCGGCGGTTCGCTCGGCCCGCGTGGTGGTCGTCAACCCGACGCACGTGGCCTGTGCGCTCCGATACGACGCAACCGAGGGTGGAGACGATGCTCCGGTCGTCGTGGCGGCGGGCGAAGGGGAGCTTGCAGCCAGGATAGTTCAGGCCGCGCGCGACTACGGTGTGCCAGTGGTACGAGATGTGCCTCTCGCCCGGGCCTTACTTGAACTTGCCGTTGGCGATGCGATTCCTGAGGCGCTCTACGAGGCGGTTGCCGAAGTGCTCCGTGAAATCATGGAGCACGAAGATTCTCCGTCCACGACGCAACCTTGACCGCTCACCGGGGTGCGCATCAGGTCAGCGGACCGAACGGCCCGTTTACAATTCTCAAAAAGCTTGGTACGTGAGCGCCGCTCATCCGTCCACGGTCCCATGGGAGGGCCACCACCGGAACGAGACGCGGTTGCCCTCGGGCGTTTCTTCACGAGCCGAGAGTGACCCAACGGATCGGAATAGCGAGCGTTGCTTTTCACGGTCGCGCACAACGCGTCGTCCACATTACGCAAACCCCCGAGAGGTACGCATGAAGTCCAACTCGCCCGGCGGCAGTCTGGGAGGTCGAATCACCAAGGCCTTGCTGGCGTCGCTCACGTTGTTAGTCGCCCTCCTAGGGGCTGGCTCGGCCCTTGCCAAGGGCGTTGCCGTAGTGGCACCGCCTCATGCTGGAGGCGAAGACTCGCTCGCCATCCCCGCGGAACTGGATACGATCCAATTCTTCGGGATGCCCGCGAGTCGGCTGCTGCAGCTCGGCTTCGTCGTGACAGCCCTGGGCATCGTATTCGGTCTGGTTATCTACAATCAGCTGAAGAACGCCCCGGCCCATAAGTCCATGAAGGAAGTCTCGGAGCTCATCTTCGAGACGTGCAAGACCTACCTTTACACGCAGGCGAAGTTCCTGGCGCAGCTCTGGCTCTTCATCGGCGCGGTCATCGTCGTTTACTACGGCGTTCTCAAGGGCGAAGGCGCGGGCATCGTCCTTCTCATCCTGGCGTTCAGCGTCGTCGGAATCGCGGGCAGCGCACTCGTCGCGCTTTTCGGCATCCGAGTGAACACCTTCGCGAACAGCCGCACGGCGTTCGCGAGCCTCAAAGGCAAGCCATACCCCTGCTATTCGATTCCGCTCAAGGCGGGCATGAGCATCGGCATGCTCCTCATCAGCGTCGAGCTCGCGTTCATGCTCGGGATCCTCACGCTCGTGCCGCACGCCTACGCAGGCAAGTGCTTCATCGGCTTCGCGATCGGTGAGTCCCTCGGCGCTGCCGCATTGCGCGTCGCTGGAGGCATCTTCACCAAGATCGCGGACATCGGTTCGGACCTGATGAAGATCGTCTTCAAGATCAAGGAAGACGACGCGCGCAACCCGGGTGTCATCGCGGACTGCACCGGCGACAACGCGGGCGACTCGGTCGGTCCGAGCGCAGACGGTTTCGAGACCTACGGCGTGACGGGCGTTGCCCTCATCGTCTTCATCCTCCTCGCTGTTCACGATCCAGACGTCCAGGTTCACCTGCTCACCTGGATTTTCGTGATGCGCATTCTGATGATCGTCTCGAGCGCGCTTAGCTACTTCGTCAACGAAGCCATCACCAAGGCCCGCTACGGCGAAGCCAACAAGATGGACTTCGAGGCGCCCCTCACGCAGCTCGTGTGGATCACCTCGATCGTCTCGATCGTGTTCACCTTCATCGCCTCGCGCTTCGTCATTCCGCTCCTCGGTGGCGACGACTCGCAGTGGTGGAAGCTCAGCGTTATCATCACCTGCGGTACCCTCGCGGGAGCCCTCATCCCGGAGCTCATCAAGGTCTTTACGTCGACCAAGAGTGGCCACGTGCGCGAGGTCGTCACGGCCTCCAAGGAAGGTGGCGCTTCGCTCAACGTGCTCAGCGGCCTCGTAGCCGGTAACTTCAGCGCCTACTGGATGGGCATGGTCCTGCTCGGTCTCATGGGGATCGCCTACTTCGTCAGCCAAATGGGCTTGGGCGCGACGATGACGATCGGTTCCTTCGATACCGCTCCGATCTTTGCCTTCGGTCTCGTCGCCTTCGGCTTCCTCGGAATGGGTCCCGTGACTCTTGCTGTCGACTCGTACGGTCCCGTGACCGACAACGCGCAGAGCGTCTTCGAGCTCAGCATGATCGAGACGATTCCGAACGTTAAGGAAGAGATCAAGAAAGACTTCGGCTTCGTAGTCGACTTCGAGAGGGGCAAGGAGCTCCTCGAGGAGAACGATGGCGCTGGCAATACGTTCAAGGCGACAGCCAAGCCGGTGCTCATCGGAACGGCCGTCGTCGGTGCCACGACAATGATCTTCGCGATCATCGTGCTTCTCACCGACGGACTTCAGAACCCAGAGAAGGTTCAGAAGCTGTCGCTTCTTTACCCGCCGTTCCTGCTCGGTCTCATCGCCGGCGGTTCGGTCATCTACTGGTTCACGGGAGCTTCGATCCAAGCGGTGAGCACGGGCGCCTATCGCGCAGTCGAGTTCATCAAGGCGAACATCAAGCTCGAGAACGCCGAGAAGGCATCGATCTCGGACAGCAAGAAGGTCGTCGAGATCTGCACGATGTACGCGCAGAAGGGGATGTTCAACATCTTCCTCGTCGTCTTCTTCTCAGCTCTTGCCTTTGCGTTTCTCGATCCATTCTTCTTCGTGGGATATCTGATTGCGATCGCCCTCTTCGGCCTCTTCCAAGCTCTCTTTATGGCGAACGCAGGCGGCGCTTGGGACAATGCCAAGAAGATCGTCGAGACGGATCTCAAGCAAAAGGGGACTCCTCTTCACGACGCGTGCGTCGTCGGCGATACGGTCGGCGATCCATTCAAGGACACGAGCAGCGTCGCTCTCAATCCGATCATCAAGTTCACGACCCTCTTCGGCCTTCTTGCCGTCGAGCTCGCGAACGACCCAGCCCACCCGATCGATCGCGGTACCACGGCGATGGTTGCGGCGGTTTGCTTCGCCATCTCGCTCTACTTCGTGTGGAGAAGCTTCTATGGGATGCGCATCGTTGCGCAGTCGGCTGCGGCCCCGTCGAAAGCGGCCGTGACGCCCGCGGAGTAATTCCAAGCGGCGCTTGAACGCGCATCAATCCAACGGCAGGTCTCGGTAATGGGATTTGCCGTTGTCTATTTGGGGGTACTGCTGGGAGTCGTCGACTTGCCTGCAGCGACGAGCTCCCCGAGAATCCGACGCCATTGGGGCCCGTAGACGAACAAGTGTCCCTGCCCTGGCAGAATCGTAAGCTCGGAGGATGGGACTCGTACGGCCATCGATCTGGACATGCCGATGGGAGTGCTGTTGTCGAGCTCCCCGTGCCAAAAGTGAACTGGAATGCGGACGTGCTCGAGCTCGAAGCCCCACGAACGCGATGCGAGCGTGACCTCGTCGGCAAACGCCGCGGGACCCTGGCAAAGCGCCTCCGCGAAATTGGCCACGTACATAGAATGAAACTCGACGCCCGAGATGATCGCCTGGTCACTCGCCGGATTGTGGCGGGTATACCAATGTGCGAAGGCTTCAGGGCTCTTGCCCCCCGTGATGCGGGCTACGACGAGGCGAAAAACGGCCGGAAGGTACCGAGCGAGCAAATACCCCGCGCGACGCACGGGGGCCGCTCCCTTGAGTGCGTCAGCGTGGTCGAGGGGACCCGAACCTCCGCACACCGCTGCTGCACGAAGTCGATCGGGCATCGCGTGAGCGATCGCCAAGACAAAGGGACCGCCGCCCGAAACCCCCACGGCCAGGAATTCTCCAATCCCGAGGTGATCGAGCACGGCCGCGACATCCGTCGACCACCCCAGCAGGGTCCTTCCCGGATTGGGGTCCGATCGGCCGAAACCAGGTCTGTCGATGACGACCACTCGTGCTCCGAGTTCGATCGTGATGCTTTCCGGGGGGTGAATGATCCGACTGCTCGGCGTTCCCTGAAAGAAGACAACGGGTATTCCTTGCGGCACTCCATATTGAGCAAAGGCGAGCTTTCTACCCCCCTCGAGGGAAAGCGTGGTGGCAATCGTTTCGGGAACGCCGGTCATGAACTGTGAACCAAGAACGCGCGATGAACCTTGAATACTTTCAGTGCATCAAGGAACTTATTTGGACGGGTGCGTTGCGGCAGTCGTCCTGTCGACGGAGCGGTCGCAGTCCATGAGCGCTCCGACGTTCGTCGCGCTCCGGAAACACACGGCATCAATATACCGAACGTATGGAACGCAATCGGTCTTCACCCAACTGTCGCTATCGCCGACCGAGTGAAGAAGGTTGCTGCAATACCCGTCGGCTTGAGCCGAACGATCGTTGCCTCGGCTGGTGCATACGTCGAGCATCTGCTGTCCGAGCGCCTTGCACTCGTCGGACGTGAGTGCTTGCGAGCCCGGATCCGAGGGCATGGGCGGAGGGGTGGGAGGCGATGCGGCGGGCAGCGTTTCGTTCGATCCGCAAGCCAACAACACAACCATTGCTGACAGGTGAACGCGCATGACCCTAGAGGTCGCTCCATCGGCGGCTTGTCGTCAACTGCTGGAGAATAGTGCAATTTCGCTGCAATGTTCCTTGAATGCGGTGTGCTCGTCGTTCGATAGTTCGAATCATGAATGTGGGCGATCTCGTGAAGGCAATGGATGAAATCGCTCCCCGTCGCCTCGCGCCATCCTGGGACAACGTGGGCCTTCTCGTGGGCGATCCTGCAATGCCCCTGACTCGCGTGCTTCTTGCGATCGACTGCACGCGCGGGGTCCTCAACGAGGCGAGCCATGGCGGCTTTGAGGCACTGGTCGCGTATCATCCGGTCATCTTCACTCCGACCAAGCGGTTTTCTTCCGATTCAATGGCCTATTTGGCTGCCCGAATGGCGCTTTCGGTGTATTGCCCGCACACGTCGCTCGATATCGCCCCGGGCGGAACGAACGACGTGCTCGCCGACGTTCTCGGAGTCCAAGGACGGCGTCCGCTGAGTCGCGGCTCTTCGCTGTCCGGAGAACCCGCGCCTAGCCTCGGATTCGGTCGCGTCGGAGAGATCGATTCGGTACCGCTCCGGGAGGTCGTCGCGAGGTTGAAACGTGCGGTCGATGCGTCCCACGTTCTCGTCGCAGGCTCTCTCGATAGAGCGATTCGTCGCGTCGCCGTACTCGCTGGCAGCGGTGGCGATTTCATCGAGGACGCGCTCGCGTCAGGTGCAGACCTCCTGGTGACGGGAGAACTGCGCCATCACGAGACACTCCGCGCCCAAGCCGCGGGACTGGCCGTCGTGTGTACGCGCCATTCCGTGAGCGAGCGAATCGCGCTCGCGCCTCTCGCGAAGAGGCTCGAACAGAGCCTCGCCGGGCTATTTGTCGCGTGCAGCTCGAGCGACCGCGATCCCTTCGAAATTTGCTGATCGGTTCGCACGGTAGCTCATGCCATGCGTGCAAATGCGGCGATTGTAGCTACATCATGCGATACGAGCATGAGTCACACCGAAGCCGTACTACGTGAGCTACTGACCGAGCGCGTTCTTGTCATCGATGGTGCGATGGGAACGATGATTCAGAGAAGGGGACTGTCGGAGGCAGATTTCCGGGGCGGACGTTTCGAAAGGCATCCCCGCGATCTCAAGGGCAATAACGACCTGCTGGTGCTCACCCGACCTGACGTCATTCGATCGATTCACGACGCGTACTTGGACGCTGGCTCGGACATGGTCGAGACAAACACGTTCAACTCCACGTCGATCGTCCAGGCCGACTACGCGATGGAATCGGTAGCTCGCGAGCTCAACGTGGCAGCGGGTCGGATCGCGAAGCAGGCGGCCCGGGATTGGACCGCCCGCACTCCGAAGCAACCGCGGTTTGCGCTCGGCGCCATCGGCCCGATGAATAAGACGCTGTCGCTGTCGCCGAGTGTGACCGACCCGTCGTATCGCGCCGTCACGTTCGACGACGTTCGCGAGTCATACGCTGAACAGGTTCGCGGTCTCATCGAAGGGGAGGTCGATGCGCTACTCGTCGAGACCATCTTCGATACGCTCAATGCCAAAGCGGCCCTTGTAGCGATCGAGGATGTGTTTGCCGAGATGGGAGTCCGGCTTCCTGTCATGGTGTCGGTGACAATTACGGACAAAAGCGGTCGGACGCTCTCGGGTCAGACGGTCGAGGCTTTTTGGATTTCCGTGTCGCATGCGCGTCCGCTGTCTGTCGGGGCCAACTGCGCTCTCGGCGCACGAGAGATGCGACCGCACATCGCGGAGTTGGCTCGCGTTTCTGGGACATTCGTCAGCTGTTATCCGAACGCCGGACTGCCCAATGCATTTGGGGAGTACGACGAGGCACCGGGGACTACGGCATCTCTCGTTCGCGAGCTCGCGAAAGAGGGGTTGGTCAATTGGGTTGGAGGCTGCTGCGGTACGACGCCGGATCATATTCGCGCGATCAAGCAAGCCGTCGAGGGAGTCGCTCCACGCCGTGTCACGGCTCCGGAGCCCCACACCCGGCTGTCCGGCCTCGAGCCACTCATCATCGCGCCCGGCTCGACGTTCATCGTCATCGGTGAGCGCACGAACGTGGCGGGTTCCAAGAGGTTCGCAGAGCTCGTGAAGGCAGGCGACTTCTCCAAGGCGCTCGAGGTCGCACTCGACCAAGTGCGCGGCGGAGCCAATATCCTCGACGTGAACATGGACGAAGGGATGCTCGACGGTCCCCGAGCGATGACCACGTTCCTCAATCTCATCGCGAGCGAACCCGAGATTTCGCGTATCCCCGTGATGGTCGATAGCTCGAAGTGGTCTGTTCTAGAGGCGGGGCTCAAGTGTCTGCAGGGACGGGGAATCGCCAATTCGCTCAGTTTGAAGGAGGGCGAGGACGACTTTTTGCGCAAGGCGCGAGCCGTCCGCCGCTATGGCGCCGGAGCGGTCGTCATGGCGTTCGATGAGCAGGGGCAGGCCGAGACAGCCGAGCGCAAGGTCGCTATTTGCCGCCGTGCCTATGACCTATTGACGACCCGCGCGGGGTGGGAAGGTCACGAGATCGCCTTCGACCCCAACATTCTCGCCATTGGCACGGGGATCGAGGAGCATTCCAAGTTCGCCGTGAACTACATCGAGGCAACTCGCACAATCAAGGAGACGTGCCCGGGGGCGAAGATCTCGGGCGGTGTGAGCAACCTGTCTTTTTCGTTCCGAGGTAACAATCGAGTGCGAGAGGCGATGCACTCGGCGTTTCTGCTTTATGCGATCCGCGCCGGGATGGACATGGGAATTGTCAACGCCGGCCAGATTACTGTGTATGAGGACATTCCGAAGGCATTGCTCGAGCACGTCGAAGACGTGATATTCGACCGACGCCCCGACGCGACCGAGCGTCTTGTCTCGTTCGCTTCGACTGTCACCGGACAGGGCAAGAGGAACGAGATGAATCTCGAGTGGCGTGATGCCCCGGTCGACAGGCGCCTTGCTCACGCTCTCGTTCACGGCATCCTCGACTTCATCGAGCGAGACGTCGAAGAGGCGCGGCTCCAGGCGACGGAACCGCTCGCGGTGATCGAGGGACCTTTGATGGACGGAATGCGCGTTGTAGGTGACCTCTTCGGAGAGGGTAAAATGTTCTTGCCCCAGGTCGTCAAGAGCGCGCGAGCGATGAAACTGGCTGTTCAATACCTCCTTCCGTTCATGGAAAAGGCCAAACGAGATGGGACCGGCAGTCAGCGAAAAGCGAGTACGAAGGTTCTTCTTGCCACGGTGAAAGGAGATGTTCACGACATCGGGAAGAACATCGTGGGAGTCGTCCTTGGGTGCAACGGCTATGAGATCATAGACCTTGGCGTCATGGTTTCTGCCGATAAGATCTTGGATACGGCCGAGCGGGAGCAATGTGACATCGTGGGCCTGTCGGGCCTCATCACTCCCTCGTTGGACGAGATGGTCCACGTCGCCAAAGAGATGAAGCGACGATCCCTGTCGATGCCGCTGCTCATCGGCGGTGCGACGACGAGTCGACAGCACACTGCCGTGAAGGTCGCACCGGAGTACGATGGGCCGACGGTTCACGTACTCGACGCTTCGCGCGCCGTAGGGACCGTTTCTTCGCTGATGGATCCGAAGCAGCGCGGTGCCTATTGGTCTGGCATAAAGGAGGATCAACAGCAGCTTCGAACCCTGTTTAGCCGCAAGCGTGAGCGTCCACTTATCCCATATCCCGATGCCAACCTGCGCCGCGCCGAGATCGCGTTCGAGGTCGATCAGGCATTGGAGCCGTCTCTGGTCGGACGAACTGCGATCCACGACGTCCCGCTGGCGGAGATTGTCCCTTACATTGATTGGACGTTCTTCTTCACTGCGTGGGAGCTCGCCGGGCGATTTCCCGCGATTCTCGAAGACCCCCGCCACGGCGCAGCAGCGCGGGAGCTCTACGACGACGGGCGTAGGATTCTCGGTCAGATCGTGAGCGATGGCGGGCTCACAGCGCGAGCAGCCTTCGGAATTTGGCCGGCGTGGTCAGAAGGCAACGACATCGTGCTGGGAGACTCGAGCTCTTCGGGGATTGAAACCGCGCGTTTTCCGATGCTCCGGCAGCAGGAAGAGAAGGGTGATCGACCGGTTTGCTCTTGCCTCGCGGACTTCGTCGCTCCGCGTTCGTCAGGGCGGCGCGATTGGGTTGGCGCGTTCGTCGTCACGGCGGGAATTGGAGCCGAAGCGCTCGCCTCTTCGTTCGAGAAGGCTCAGGACGACTATCGCGCGATCATGGTGAAGGCCCTCGCCGATCGACTTGCCGAGGCGCTGACAGAGCTCCTCCATCAACGCCTGAGGCGCGCCTGGTATGCTCCCGACGAAACGCTGTCTGCGGGCGATCTCATCGCGGAACGTTTCCGCGGGATTCGTCCTGCATTCGGATATCCGGCGTGCCCGGATCATTCTCTCAAGACCACCCTGTTCGAATTGGTTCGGGCGTTCGATATTGGCGTGAGCTTGACGGAAAATGGAGCGATGCTGCCAGCGGCGAGCGTGAGTGGCCTGGTGATTGGCCACCCGCAGGCTCGATATTTCAACGTCGGGCGCGTCGGACGCGACCAAGTGGCGGACTACGCGCGTCGTCGGGGTCAAGCCGTGAAGGAAGTCGAACGCTGGCTTGCGCCCAACCTCGCATACGACCCGATAGAGTGAACGTTTCCAGTGCATGAGTCTGCGGTGACGCGCTGCGCCAGCTCCTTTTCTTTCGGCCCGCGCGGCAGCGAGGTAAAGAGAGCAGCGTGACCAGCTTGACCGCATTCGAGATTGCCGGTGGGGACGACACGTCGCTGGCGCCGGAACGACTTGTCCGGCTCTACGACGTCATGCTTCGGGCGCGCTGCCTCGAGGAGCGGATGCTCCGCATGCACAAGCAAGGCGATGGCGCATTTTGGGTCGGTGGCCCCGGGGAAGAAGCGCTAAACGCTAGCCTTGGGCTTCTTGTGCATAAAGGCGAAGGGCCACATTTCGATTATCTGCATCTTCACTATCGCTCGGGAGCGACGCTCCTCGCCATGGGAGCCGATCCGGTCGATTCACTAAGGCAGATGATGTCGACGGCGACCGATCCCTATTCGCGTGGCCGGAACTTTTGCCATCACTATGCCGTCCGAAAGTGGAATGTCATTCCTATTTCATCGGCGATCGAAGTGCAGTTTTCGATGGCTCCGGGCACGGCCTTGGCCAATAAGAGAGCGGGTGGGCACGGCATCACGATCGTGCAAGGGGGTGATGCGGGGACGGCGGAAGGGGATTTCGCCACGTGCATGATCTGGTGCTCGCGGCCCCACCACGAGCTGCCGTGTCTGATGATCATTGCGAACAACGGCTGGGGAATCTCGACTCCGGCGGAAGAGCAGCACAGCGAGAAGCACATCGCCGATCGAGCCGCTGCCTTCGGGATCAAGAGTGCCGTCATCGATGGCAACGACGCCGAGGTGGCCTATCGCGAGCTCAAGAAGGCGATGGACTACGTTCGAGTCGAACGTCGTCCGTTCGTCCTCGAGGCGAAGGTCTCCCGCTTGTACGGGCATTCCTCTTCGTCAGGGGGCAATTTCGTGCCGAACGAAGAGGACTGCGTGTCTCTTCTCGAGCAGAAGCTCGCCGAACGAAAGCTACTGACGAAACAGGCGGTCGAGGAGCTCCGGCGTCGGTATTCGCGAGAGCTGCTCGAGGCGGTCAAACGAGTTCGAATCGAACCTATGCCAGAGGGGAAAGACGCGGGACGACACGTGTACGCGGAGCAGGATGTCGTGGGCGCCGCGGAGTCGCGGGCGCGATCGCCGGCAGGCCGGCTTGGAGCAAGCTGATGGCTACCGTGGTCCAGGCGATTCGTCTTGCGCTACACGTTGGCGAGACTCGTCTTGGCGTCACCGACGTATTCGGTCAAGACATCGGACCTCCGCTGGGCGGCGTATTCACTCAGACTCAAGGGCTTCGGACTGCGTGGAATACTCCGCTCGACGAGCGGGGAATCGTGGGAACCGCCATAGGTCTCGCTCTGGCCGGACAGCGCCCTGTCGCGGAGATTCAGTTCTGCGACTACGCGTTCAATGTCATCGACCTTCTCAAGCTAGCGGGCGGCATGTGCTGGTCTTCCGCGGGAGACTTCAATTGCCCTCTCGTGCTGATGACTCCCGTCGGCGCAGGCATCCATGGCAGCATCTATCACTCGCATTCGTTCGACGCGCAGGCGACTCGCCTCGCGGGTTGGAAGGTGGTGGTGCCGAGCAACCCGCTCGACGCCTATGGATTGATGCTTTCGGCGATCGTCGACCCGAACCCGGTCATGTACCTTCCCCCGAAAGCCCTATTGCGCATGAAGGCAGGTCCCGGGGAGCACATCCCCGGCGAACCGAACGACGACCGCGCGCTCTCCCGCATGATCGACGCGCCCCTCGGGGATAGGTCGAACTGGTCGCCGAAATGGCCCGACGTAGAAGATGTATTCGTTCCCCTCGGGCAAGCTCGTATCGCACGCGAAGGCCGGGAGGTCACGGTCGTGACGTACGGGCGGATGGTGGTGATTGCCCTGCAAGCGTCGGCGGAGCTCGCGAAGGAGGGTATTGAGATTGAGGTTGTCGACCTTCGTACCTTGGCTCCGTACGACTGGCAGTCGGTGGAGCGCAGCGTACGAAAGACTCACCGAATTCTTTGCGTAAACGAAGATACGGCGATTACCAACTTCGGAGAGCACATCGTTCGACGGGTTACCGAGGAGTTATTCTACGAGCTCTACGCTCCGCCGAAATTGCTCGCGGGGGCGCACGTGCCTGGAATTGGTCTTGCGGACTCGATCGAACATGCGAGCGTCCCCCACGTGGGCTCAGTCACCAAGGCTCTGAGAGAGTTGGCTCTGCACGAGCCGTGACGACTCCACCGCATTTCTCTGCGGGCTCCTATTTGTCGAGGTCATGCGAGGCGCGCGGAACTGGAATACTCGTGTTCTTTGGCGGCGAAATCGCTGCCACGTCAGGAATGTCCGCTCCCAGGCGGTGCGGAACGACGATGAACGCCTTTTTCGAGGCTTGATGGCAGTCATTGCACGCCTCCGACGTGTGCTCAAACGCTTCTTCCACACTCTTGCGATCCCGAGTTCGCGCGGCCTGCGCGAGACCGGGCAACACTTGCTCCGCAAATGCGGTTGCCATCGAGTCGAGATGGGCCGTTGGGCCTTCCTTGGGAAGATTGGCCGATCGGAGCGCGCCCGCGAAGATCTCCCCGAGCTCGTCAATTTCGAACGCCGCGAGCTCAAAGCGGTCCGATGTCACCGCCTTGCCCACCAACTCGAACCGACGACCGACGAGGGACATCTCCTCCCCGTAGTCGACGGACCGAATCGAGCGAGGTTCCGTCGTTGCATTCCGGCCGCATCCTCCAAGAATCGCGATGAATGCCGCGACCGTCGGGATTCGGTTTGGATGGATGAATTCACGCGCCGTGGCGCGGAGCGCTGAACGGGTCATATGACATCTCCCAATGCCACGCTAAGACGAAGATTAACGCGGCGGAGCGGAGCGTATGCACTTCCAATGTATCCGGTGCCGATGCGGTACGCATAGACATCGTCGAAGACGTTGAACACGTCGAGGGCGAGCTCCGGTTGCATCCAGCCGACGTCCCAACGATGGCGAATCGTTACATCGAGCGTCGTATGCTCTGGCACGCTGATGTCACTTTCGGCTCCGGTGCGCATGCCACTGCCGTAGTTGACCCGAGCCGATACGTGCGTGCTGCCCTTTTCGTCGTGGAGATCGGCCCCGACGTTAGCGGTCCAGGTTTGGACGTGGTCGAGCATCACCCAACGCTGGTCGGCGACTTCATCGGGCGTGAACAAGTAGCGCTCCGAACTTATCCCTTTGCCTTGAGCGATCTGCCAGCCGATGTTGCCGAATCCATCGATGATTGAGCCGAGCCGAAGCGTACCGGTCGCTTCGAATCCCGCAGCGCGACCGCGCGCAAAGTTGTAACTGGCCACAAGATTGGTTGTTCCCACATTGACGCGATCGAGTTGGTTGTCCGCAATCCGGGCCCACCCGGTGACGGCCAACGTCAACGCCCGTGCGACGCGTTCCGAGATGCCCAATTCGGCCGACCAATCTTGTTCTGCCTTGAGGTCGACCGGAATGGCTTGACCCGCGAGTGAAGGCACGAGAATACGAGCCGCAACCGGTCCATCGAGTGTGCTCGGCGGCTGCCACAGGTATCCAGCACTCGCGTGAATCACGAGCGCCTCGGTCACCGAGAGCGACGCTCCAACACGCGCACCAGGGCCAACAAGAACGAGTGACGGCAGGTCAGTCGAAAGAAAATCGGCGCGCTCCATGTCGAGTCGCAACCCCGGAAATAGAGTCCAACGCCCCAAGCGAATCAGGTCTTGTACATAGGCCCCTGCAAGCAGAACGTTTGTCGAATCGTGCCCGGTTACTGTGACAGCGGTATCCGCCCTTCCTTGTAGGGTATTGTCATTGCGCGTATACGATGAGTAATCGACACTTGTGTGGCTCACGTCGACGAGGGCTCCGGCCTTGAAGTGGTGGATCGACGCGGTCTGCCAGGCGTAGCTGATCGTGCCGCCCTCGTGCAGAACGTCGCGACGGACGTCGCTGCATGTCGACCCCGGGTCGGCCAGCGCGCCGAGCGATCTTGTCGGGTCACACAATAGGTCGCCGTACGATTCGCGAACGAATGGAGCGAGTTGAAAAGTGCTCGACCCGAACGCCCGCCGATATGACACTCCAGCGATTGCATTGCGCTCGGTCTCGGTCGGGTTGGCGTTGTATGGAACGAACGGTGGGGGCGAGTTGCCAAAGGGGTCCGGTCCTCGGACGGATCCGGTCGGCCCCGAGCCGAGCGGCAGAAGCGTCGGATCGATAGGAATCTGAAGATGGGTGTTATCGTACATTCCGATGATGCGAATGCTGTCTACCGCGCTGAGATCTCCATCGGCCAGGATGAACGCGCTGCCGGATGTCATCGAGTCGTGCAGGATCGGGCTTACCGACGGAGGGTCGATTCCCCTGCTTGTGGCGACTATTTGCGCTCCGACGACGACTCCGAGTGGACCGAGTCGGTCCGACACATCTGCCTGCGCGCTCCGGAGATCGTAGGTGCCGTAGGATGCCTGGATTTCTCCGCGTGGCTGGGGCGATGTACGTCGGGTTACAATATCGACAACGGCGCCGAGGCCGGCTCCGTATTCGGCGGGATATCCGCCTATCAGCGTCGTCATGCTCTCAATCATTTGTGGAGGCACGAATCCCGAAGCCGCCGCGAACTGACCCAGCGGAGCTGGCTGAAGAGGGATGCCGTCGAGTACATATTGGATTCCACCGTCCGCGCCGCGGACGTGCATGCCGAATCCAAACGTGTCGGTCACGAAACCAGGCTGAGTTGCCAGGGCGTACGAGAGAGGCTGGGACATCCCGCCCGGAAGCGCTTCAAGATTCTTTCGCGTCAGCGTCGTAACGCTCGCCCCCGTCGTTCCTGGGTCGGGGCGCGGGGTGCCGTGAACCTCGACATCGGTTGCGTCCGCGGTTCGATCCGTCTCAGATCCGTTTGGGCGTTCGCCTGAGGTGGACGAGGTCTGCGCGAACGAACTTCGAGCGCTCGAGAATGTGACGGCGAGGAGAATGGCTTTCATGTAGTTCATCGATCGCCCTCCGATACGCAGTAGCCATCCGACCCCGCCTCGTCGCTTTCACACGCACCGAGTAAGCCCACACACCCGGCTTCATCGTTGGACTGTCCACCGTCGGGACACATCCAGGACCACCACGAGCTCCCCGGCATGGCACTCCCGGTATCATCGTAGGTTCCGAGTCCGCACGCGGAGATTCCCGACGATCCCAACGCTCCCGCAACGATCGCCGCTCGAACCTTTCCTGAGAGTCTCGGTATGTTCACTTTGCCGCTCTAACCTTTCCTGAGAGTTTCGGTACGGTCACTTTTGGGGCTCCTAGTCGTGAATCACTTCGGAATCGCGAGCCTCCACTTTCGCCGCTTCGAGCTCGCCCGGACGAAGGAGCGAATCGCGAGCGCGATTGAAAAGCGGATTTACATAACCATCGATCCACCGAAAAATAGGCGATCGGGCTTTCAGCACGTTCTTTCGGAGGCGCAAACACCCCCGGCATGCGGATGCTCGATTCGCGTAGAGGATCGCGTCGACAGGATGCAGCAGAGACCAGGCTCGCACGAATGCCGCGAGAACATTTCGGAACGCTCTAAACCAGAGAGCTCGGGAATAGCAGAGTCGCTCGAGCCTAATGGTGCAGACGCCACACTTGGCGAGGGACCGTTCTATCGGGCTGGCCTCGGATACCGTGCCTGAGTGATGAATTGGAGTCATGCTGTGGATGCTCACGCTGCGACGCGCTTCGACGATGCGCTGAGGTTCATGTTTCGTCGAACGATCACGTCGTGTGCAATGGATGTGCCCCCTTTGCCCGGGGCACCGCCGCGACGCCTCAACCCCCGTACGAATTCGTTCTTTCCGAGTGTTGGCACGACGTGAACGCCGCGCCGTGAATTGTACATTGTGGAACAGAATGTCGGTAAAACGCACGCACCTGAACTTTGTGGGAGGCGTCTAATTCTCATTTCGAAGAATCACGATTCGGCGCGCGCCAGTCGAAGGAACTGAAGGCGGGCAGTGTCGCTGAGTCGACTTCCCATCCCGTGTGCGCGATCGCCCACGCGCGCGTCGGCGATCTCCGCTATCGTCAAATCGTGATCCGCCCCGCCGTACCCGCCGATGCAGCGGCCATTGCCTCGATGATTCGTGAGCTCGCCGCCTTCGAGCACCTGGAGCACGAGGTCCAAGCAAACGAGGACAACGTCCGGGACCAACTGTTCGCACAGCCGACGCGCCCCGAGGTCATTATCGCCGACGATGCCGGCGATCCGGTTGGGTATGCCGTATATTTCCGAACGTTCTCGACATTCGTCATGAAGCCTGGCATCTTCCTTGAAGACCTGTATGTACGCTCGGACCGGCGCGGAAGGGGTTGGGGCAGCGCGCTGCTCGGCGCCGTCGCGTCGATCGCGGTCGAGAGCGGTTCGGGTCGCTGTGAGTGGATGGCCCTCGACTGGAATGTGCGGGCTCACGATTTTTACGTCGCACACGGTGCCAAGCGCCTCGACGACTGGCGCATGTACCGCATCATGGGAAACGATCTAGTTCGACTCGCATCCGGGCGCTCGCCTGGGACATAGGCGAAGATCCTCGAGACCAAGCGCTATGAACGGCTGAGCCTACTCCGATCGCATGGCCAGGGAGGCTCTAGCCGTGGGGCTCAAGGTAAACGCGTACCACCCTGTCGTGCCGAGGAGCGCAAGCGCGAACCCGATCGCCGTACATATGCGACTCCACCGACGGCGCTGTGGATGGGGCGCAAATAGGTGCCACAGGCGCGCGCCCAGCCATGCCCCGTTGCCGACGTGGAAGGCTGTCGCCCAGATGGCGAAAAGCGACAGTGCCATGAGGAGAGTTCCGGGCCCAAACGCGGCAGCAATCGCGGCGAATGCCCGCGTCGCAGCAAGGATGTTGTGCCCGCCGCTAGCGGAATCCGGCCGCACGAGGGTATTGCCAAGAACCGCCTCCAGGCGTCCCCCGTGGAGCAAGACGAGATGTGCGACGACAAACGCGAGGATGGCGATTCCCGTGATGCGCTGAGCTCGAAATCGGTTTGGTCCGCCACGGTCACACTTCGAGGGCGCGCCGCCGGTCGCCGTGAGAAAGAGTCCAGTCAAGGCCTGGGAGGCGAACAGCAGGAGCACGAGGCACGCGGCAAATGGAGTTGCGAAGCTCCCGTGGATCCAGTCGACCACTGCCATGAATGCGACCGGATGTGCGCCGATTGCCGCGATGGTCAAGTGGAGGAACAGAAAGAGTGCGACGACCAGGCCGGCCATCGCGTGGACTCTCCTCGGTAGACGCAATTTTTTGCACTTGCAGATATGCTCGGCACCCTCCCGGTGGTGCCCTCCGCACCCGCACGAGCGCCCGCGGACTTCTCTTGGTTCTCCATACGCAGTGAACACGTGGACCTCCGTGGCGTTCGGTTATCGACGAGGAGAGGTTATGGAATGTTGGACTCGCGACAATTCATAACCCGCTCATAACCCGCGACGTCGTCATTTGTTTCGGGCCTTACGGGTGAAGTTGATGCCACAAAGAGTTCGACCTCGTGCGCTTTGTTCTCCTTCCGTTCCGGAATGTACAATTTGCGAACGCGCTCTCGCTGCCTGCGTGACCAGGAGAAATACGGAAAGGCGGCTCTGCGGCACGGTCGCCGAGCCGTCCGTGGCACCCGGGGCATGGCGATTGCAGACTGCGAGAACCATCGCGCTCTCGAGCGAGACTCTCAAAGAACCGAGGCCTCGCGAACCATCCTTGCGTTGCGGTCGACTGAGCCGGTTGCACACCGGGAGAGGAGTGAACGATGTCATCTCGAACGATCATCGAGCTTCGAAAGCAACCCGGATGCGCACATCGCAAGGGCGCAGCGGCGGGCTGTGGTCGGACGACTCCGGGCGCCACCCAAGGAGGATGCTGCTTCGACGGAGCTCGCAATGCGCTCCTTCCGATCAGCGACGCCGCGCACATCGTCCATGGGCCGATCGGCTGCTCGGGAACCTCGTGGGATACGCGAGGATCTCGATCGAGCAGCTCGATTCTCTACCGCGTCGGCATGACCACCGACCTATCCGATCTCGACCTGACGCTGGGTCGCGGCGACGACCTGCTTATCGACGCAGTCGGCCAGGCTGTCTCCAGATTTCACCCGGGGGCGGTATTCGTCTACTTGACGTGCATTCCGTCAATGGCCGGGGTCGACATAGAGTCGGTGGCCCGACGCGCGCAGCTGCGATGGCAGGTCCCGGTCATTCCAGTCGACTGCGGTGGCTTCTACGGAAACAAGAATTTTGGCCAGCGCATCGCCGGTGATGCGCTTTTCCGGCACGTCATCGGGACGCGCGAGCCGGATCCCGTCGACGCGCGAATGGGTGCTGCGGTTGGTCGGGTTCACGACGTCAATCTGATTGGAGAGTGGAATGTCGGAGGAGAGTTCTGGAACGTCGCCCCGCTCTTCGACGAGCTTGGGCTGCGCCTGCTCTGCGTTCTCTCGGGCGATTCACGATTCCGCGACGTGCAGACGATGCACCGCGCCGAAGCGAACATGCTCGTCTGCTCCAAGGCCCTGCAGGGCTTGGCGCGGGATCTCGAGGGCGTCTACGGCACACCCTTTTTCGAGGGGAGCTTCTACGGTGCACCGGCCACTTCCCAGGCGTTGCGGGCCTTCGCATCGCTTCTGAACGACTCGGACCTCGCGGCGCGAACGGAGAGGATCATAGAACGGGAAGAGGCGAGCGTGCAGATCGCCCTAGCGTCAGTTAGGCCCCGGCTCCAGGGAAAGCGCGCATTGATCTTTTCCGGAGGATTCAAGTCCTGGTCGACAGTGTCCGCTCTCCAATATCTCGGCGTGGAGGTTGTCGCGACGGGTATTGAAAAGTCGACCGACGAAGACGTGGTGCGAATCCGCGAGCTCCTCGGACCGAACGCGCGCCTCATCGACAATAACGATCAGGAAACGATCCTGCGCGCCGTGGCGGAGTCGCGCGCCGACGTCCTAGTCGCCGGTGATCGCTACATCTATCCGTCGCTCAAGGCGACGATTCCGTTTCTCGACCTCGACCATGTCCGCGAGATTGGCTATGCGGGCTATAAGGGGCAGATCGAATTCGGGCGCAGACTCGTAGCGGCGATCGAGCACCCCGCCTGGAATCTCGTGCGCCGTGATCCGCCTTGGGAGCGCCGCGCGAATCGGCGTGCGGTTGCGTGAGGACACCATGATCTCGCCTACCAGTCCTCGCAAAAGCCTGACGATCAATCCGCTCAAGATCGGTGCGAGCGCGGGGACTGTACTGGCCTTTCTGGGCCTCAGGCATTGCTTGCCCGTTTCTCATGGCGTGCGAGGGTGCGCGTCGTTCTCGAAACTATTTTTCATGCGTCACTTCCGCGAGCCGATCCCGCTGCAAACCACGGCGGTCGATCAGTTTGCGACGATTCTCGGATCGGACGAACGCATCATCGAGGCGCTGAAAACGGTTGTCCTTCGACACCAGCCGGAGATCATAGGCCTGGTCTCGACGGCATTGACCGAGTTTCAGGGGGCTGACATCGTGCACACGGTCGAGGAGCTAGGGTCGAGCACTCCGGAACTCGCGACGGTGGCGATCGTGCCCGTCGCCGGCGCCTCGGCGGCCGACAGCTTGGAAGCCGGCTTTGCTCACGCCGTTGAGTCGATGATCTCCCGGCTCGTTCGGAGCTCGAGGGTCGCGGGAACGATGCGCGATCAGGTCAATGTGCTGGCGTCGTCCGCGCTAACTCCCGGCGACATCGACGAGCTCAAGGCTTGGATCGGCGCGTTCGGTCTTCGCCCGATCGTCGTCCCTGACCTCAGCGACTCGGTCGACGGACATCAGGACCCGACGGGCTACAGTCCAATCACTTTGGGGGGAACGCCGCGCGAGGCCTTCGCCGAGCTCGGGAAGTCGATCGCTACGATCGTCGTGGGCGCGAGCCTTGAAAAGGCGGCGGACTTGCTGCGGGCGCAAACGGGCGTGCCCGATGTTCGATTCCTGGAGCTCATGAGCCTTGAATCCTGCGACGAGCTGACCGACGCCCTGCATCGTCTCGCGGGCCGTCCCGTTCCTGCGGCAGTCCTTCGAGACCGTGCCCGACTTCTCGATGCGATGGTCGATTGCCAGTTTTACACGGCCACACAACGTGCTGGCGTTGCGGCGGAAGGGGACCTTGCGACCGGCCTGGCGACATTCCTGTCGAACTCGGGGCTGCGCGTCGGACCCATTGTGACATCGGCGCCTAGTCCGAGGCTGCGCGAGCTCAACTCCGTGGCCGTACTTTGCGGTGACCTCGACGACTTCGAGCGCGAGGCCAAAGAGTGCTGTGTCGATCTGCTCGTTGCAAATTCGCACGCGTTATCGGTCGCAGAGCGACTAGGCGTACCTCTGCTCCGGGCGGGATATCCGCAGCACGACTTCGTCGGAGCACATGCCAAGGCGTGGATCGGATATCGCGGAAGTCGCCAGATTCTGTTCGATGTGTCCAATCGACTTGCCGACGGACAGCGCAAGCCGATTCCGTACGCCTCGCAGCTTCGGGGAACCGACGGCATGGCTCCGGCAATTGCGCTGGCCCCGTCATGCCCCGCTCCCGTTTCACCGGAAAGGTGTGTGCCATTGGAGACGCCAACGCCGGAGGCGTGCGCGACACCAGGTCAGTCCAAGTCTGCAGGTGCAAAGATGATTCGCATCGCATTTGCCTCTGACAACTGCAAATCGGTCAATCAGCACTTTGGTGCGGCCGAACAGTTCGTGATCTACGATGTCGTCCCAGGCCGCGCGACGATGGTAGGTATCGGACAGTTCGTCAAAGCCCGTATGAAGGGAGCGCACGCTCCACATCGCTTCGGAGAAGCGCCGCCACCCCCGGAAGACATCGAGAAGATGAACGAAGACAAGGTGATCGAGAAGATCCAGTTCCTGCATTCGTGCGCCGCGGTCTACGCGTCCAAGATCGGGTCGTCCTCAATCAAACGACTGATGCAAGCGGAGATCCAGCCCATTATCGTGAATGACGACCATACGATCGGCGAGCTGCTCAACGAAGTGAGCTTGGGACTGTCGGTCGGCGGC
>Ga0182030_10006975_pt1 | contig 23661 bp, 14 predicted proteins | sample 812S3MmetaG_FD_121299 | JGI IMG/M metagenome (GOLD analysis project Ga0182030, IMG submission 121299) | Permafrost microbial communities from Stordalen Mire, Sweden - 812S3M metaG (Illumina Assembly) | ecosystem: Environmental > Terrestrial > Soil > Wetlands > Permafrost | place: Sweden...
AGGCATAACATGACGAACACAGCAACACTCTCCGAAGCTCAACTCCGCCAGTTCACCGGCTCTGAGAACTGGTATCGCCACGGCATCAATCGCTCGGTGCTATTCACCGACGGCGCAAAGTACATCGCCGACCAGGGCGGCGCCTACTGGCTGCTCGACATCATCGCAATCGCCCAGCAACACGATGCCCGCGTTTCCGGCGAAGAGTTCCAGGTCTGGAACTTGAAGGTTCACTCCGACCGTAGCGCGACCGTGTTCTGCGACGACGGTAATGGGAACCCCGTTTACACGCAGGAGATCCCGTTCACGGACTTCCCGCTTGACGAAGTGAAGCTCTACTTCGTCAACAACGTCATTCACCTGCCCAGCGAGTATTAGCTGGGCAGCCGATAGAATTCGGTGATTGAAGCTGATCGGGTGACTTCTGCCGCCTTTCTGCCCCGGTTCGGCGGAAGTTTAGACTCGAAAGACGACCGTACGCACTACGGTACCGAAATTGGATTTTGGGTGTTTTTGGATGCCTTTCCCGCGCCACATGTTCTATTAGAATCAATAAGTTATAGACATGATCAGAACTGTCAGGTAGAAGTCGCGGGTTTGAGCCCTGTCTTGAATCCAAATGAATATCCGGAGTGGGCGGAAACCAAGTAGGGTGCAAAAGAACAGAGATATGAGTCCCTTTTCCCGATGCGTTTCGCCTGAGCGACCTGCTTCGACGATGCAATCCGATCGCGGGTGTAGACATCCAGCATAAATCGAAGCGACTAGTGCCAAAGCAACTCTTCCATTCCTTGTCTACCCTCCTGAAGACAATGAGGTTTATAATTGCTCGTCTCGGAAAATCTTATTAAGTTGCCCTGGCGATTGATGTGCCATCGCGAAAGTAAGAGCCTCAAAGACCGAAGAGGGCTTTACTGATGACATCGCCCACGCAGCCGTACCCTCGCTGCATTCAAAACGGAGCAGGCGCAATACGGGGCGACATGAATCGCCCCGTTGTGCTGTGCGATTGCGGAGTTGCCAATCGGTTGGATGCACGTTTTTGCCGAGGCTGCAGGAAAGCGGTGCGTGGGCCGCAGATCCAGACCGCGAGCCAGGTCCAGCCCGGAAAACTGAGCAGGCTCGGTGTTTCTGGGCTTTTTCGACAGGCACCTGTCGCAGCGGGCGGTTGGCTGTTCTTCCACACTCGAGAGGGCCTGGTGCTTCAACTCGCGCCGCGGCCCGACGCGGAGGCCTGTCCGATTGGGACCCTGAGTCTGGCTGGAGCGGGGTTCAATCGCGCCGTGATTCGGGATGTCGTGCCGCGAGGGAAAGGTGCGATCCGAGGCTGGACCTACCTGGTGGCGGCCCCCGGAGGACTGGAAGCGCTATCGCTGGAAACTGGAAGAAGCCAACTCCTATATCGAGCGCGGCCCAGGGAACCAGTATCAGCCAACAGTGGAGAGACCGATTGTCAAAGAATGCGCGGACTCGCCGCAGATGAGCATCATGCATTTTTTGTTGTTGCGAGCGGCATGGGGTCGCAAACTCTGATGAGCGTGGAACTGGACCTGGATCGTCCACCCCAGATGCTGATGTCCCTTGAGGGCTCGGATTCGGCGGGCCCGCTCCTGGTGGAGCGCCAGTTGATCTATTGCACAGAAAGGCAGTTGGGCACTTACAATCCGCAAAGTGGGGCTGCGACAGCGGATTTTCCGCGTTGGTTCGAGCCCATGCTGCTGCCCCAGAACGGAAATCTGAATGTGCCGCCGGGCGGTCTGCCGCTTGCGGCAATCGAGGCGGATAGCGCAACGCGCCGTGTCCTCGTGGCGGGCCAACGCAAGGGCTCCTGGGGTCTGTTGCAAGTTGACTTCGACAGCGGCCAGACTCCGATATTTCGCGAAGTTGGCCCGGGCAGTTGTCTGAGTACGCAGCCTGATGGAAGCGCATGCCTGTGCACCGGAAGTGCGATTGAAGTCTTGGGAGCCGGTCCGACGAGACGTATGAGCGCGCGCCTGAAAAGCTGGATGCCGGCCACTATGGCCGGGCCGTTCCTAGTCTGGTTCGAGGACCACCCATATGCGGAAATGCACAAGCTGAAACTGGACTGGTCGGGACGGCAGTTTCGAGTGGAGTTTGAAGATCGCGTTTGTACTGGGGAGAACTGCTGCGGGTCGTATCTGGTTGGGGAAGACCTTGTGGTTTGCTTTCTTGACTTACGGGCGCGACACAATGAGGCCGGTCTGAAACTGGCACGATGGAGTTTGACGGGTAGGAACTAAGCCAGACCAGATCGATACGGCGGTTCGCCTGGAAGGAGGGGGAATGGCAAGCAGAAAGTCGGCGTGGCCTTTCTTTCTGATATTTCTAATATTGCTTGGAATCGGCGGGTTGATCTTGTTCGGACCGCACCGCCGCCCCAAGTCATTGGAGCCGCTTCCGACGACGGGCCAGCTTTCTCAGTCCGTCGTGATCGACGTTTATGTGGATACGTCGGGGTCAATGAAGCATTTTCAGACCAACGACGGAAGGCCGAACACATTTCGCGAGCTTTTGCAGAATCTTGAATTTGCGCTGAAATCAGGTGCCAGTCAGGGGGGCTGGGATCCGGACCACCGGCAAGTTCGGTTTTGGAAATTCGGACCCAAGGAAGGCCCGATAAGGTTAGATAAGGGGAAGCCAGGAGATGAAGGGAGTTTGCGCGCACTGGCAGAAGACCCGAGCCAGTTCAACGCGCCCGATACGCCGATTGAGTCGGCTGTCAATGCGGAACCCGAGGCGTCGGGTACGCCGCGGTTGCACATTCTGATTACGGACTTGTACCAGAGCGACGGCAAGCTCGAACGACCGGCAATGGCACTCGTGCGCCAGTTTCTGTCCGGAGAGCATGGCGCGGTAGCCGTGTATGGGGTGCGAAATCCATACCAAGGCAATGTTGGAGATATACCCGGCCAAGGGCAGACCCCGCTTCCAAATGCGGCAACGTCGATGCCATTTTACGTGATTGTTTCAGGCGATAACGCCGCTGACGTTCGCCATGCGCAGGAGTTGCTAACCGCAGGCGAATATGGAGCGCCTCTGAGGCGGGCAAACTCAGAAGGAAGGCTCTTTGCTGCGTTTTTTTCCAAGGAGACGGGCGAATATTCGCGCCAAATGGTGTTGTACGACGTACATGTGAGCAAGTCCAGGAAAGGCCTGCCTCGTCATTTCTCTGCCATTCCGAATCCGGCACCGAAACCAGGACAAGAAAGAATGTCGCAGCCTGAACGGGGGATGGAGAGAAAGTTCTCTGCGCAGGTTCCGTCCTTCGAGGCTGATCATCGTGAGGGCATCGCTTCCCTGGATTTGAGGAAGCGTGTCTTCAAGGACGATTTGGTTGGAGTCAGTTGGATTGCGATGCCGCCTGCACCGGACGGACCGATTTTCCAGACACCGGACGTCGTGCCGGTGACCGGCGCCCAGTGGAAGGTCCGAGCGCTCTATTGCGAAGTACCTAAGGAAACCGGTGGCGAAACCTGCAAAGGAAATCTGCAGGTGGACCGCAAGGCGTCTGAGAAGGGAATCCAGGTTTGCGGTGAAAGCCCCGATCCGGGTCACGCCTTAATGTGCCATGCGACCGGCAACCCGGCGATCGCGATAGTCATTGATCGTAAGTATTTGACCAATGGACGAAAGTACCTTCTGGAAATTAGCCATGTGGTGGATGCGGCAGGGCAGAGCGCGAACTTGGCGGCAGACAGCAACCTCATGCTCCGCTGGAATATGAACTCAGATGAGGTGCAGGCTCTGCTGGGACAACGGGAAGGACAGAGGATGTTCCCAACCAATCGTGCAATTGCTCCTGACGCGCACCCGGGCAAAACACCCAATCTGTCACTTTTGCTCAGCGCGCTGCTAGACCGTGTATTGAGCTCTGGCAGAGATTCGGGCCAGACCGAGATCACGTTGAAGACCTATTTCCTTTATTTGAACGCCAGGTGAGACATGAGTCAACGAGTAACGAACTTGCAAGTATTCAGAGATTTCGCTCTGATTCTTCTGCTTTATGCCATTTACGCGGTTGTGATCGTCGCCGTATACGACTGGCAATCGTTCACCGGAGATGATCCGCCGATGTGGCCAATCTACGGTTGGGCGGGATCGCTCGCCGCGATTCTCATATGGTACGTGATGGCTGAATGGGTGGTACGCCCAAACGCCGGCAACGGGACCTTTCGTGTTTTGTGGTTTGTCTTGCTGGCCGCCGTAATCTGCTGCGAGGCATTTGTGGCGTGGATGGAGTTGACGGAGGAATCAGGACAGTCGAACGCCTATCCATGGTTGCATGTGGTGGGCGGAATCGGCACTTACTACGTGGCCTCGGTCCTATTTTCTCCGTTGTACGCCAAATACGCGATCTGGCCCGCTTCGCGGATTCGGAGATGGTAAGGTGACTTTGCGCGCAAGGAGGATACTTTGAGTTACCTATATGTAGGAGTTGGAGGAAGTGGTGCGAAACTGATGCACGCTCTCGTGCATCTTACCGCGGCCGGACTGCTCCCATCTGGAGACCGGGAATTGATGGGACTACTGGTGGACTCCGACGAGGCCAACGGGAATGTAGATGCATGCATGCAGGCTGTAGGCCAGTATGAACGTTGCCACAAATTGAATCTGGGCACCAAGTCTCCGCTGTTCAAGAACCGGCTGGTGGTCCACGGTCCGTGGACTCCGGTCGAGGATGTGAACACCGCCAGTCTCAGCAGCATCTTCGATTACGTCCGCATGCAGAGGACCAGCCCCGACGACGCCGACCTGATGGATCTCCTCTTCTCGAAGGACGAGCGCGAAGTGACGATCTTCGAGGGTTTTCGTGGACGTCCCGCCATCGGATCGGCGATCTTCGGCAAAACCGTGAACCTCGAAGGTCCGATGTGGAAGGACCTCTATACTCGTGCTCTCAATGCACGGAACCAGGATGACGTTTCGCTTCTCCTCGCCGGCTCGGTGTTCGGCGGATCCGGAGCCGCCGGGGTTCCGACGATCTGCCAAGTGCTAAAGCAGGAATTGGGCGATAACATCAACAAGTTTCGTATGGGGCTCGTGTTGCTGCTGCCTTATTTCACCTATGACGAGGTGGAGGATGAGCCCATGCAGGCCGATCCGCAGGCTTTTGCAACCGCGACGGCGGAGGCTCTGAAGTACTACGACGAGGGCAAGTTCCTCGAACTGTGCGAGACCATTTACGCGGTTGGAGATCGCCATCCAGCCAAGATGCCTATACCGGCGGTGGGCAAGAAAGACCAACGCAATCCGCCCCATTTCGTGGAACTCGTGGCGGGCCTCGGCGCAATCCGCTTTATGAGCGGCAAAGCATCGAAACAGAAGGTCGTCTCCCTGGCCGGGCGCAGGAAAGACAATACAGTGACCTGGGCGGACCTGCCCACACTTGAGGGTATGCACTCAACCCACATGGCGCTGCTGCAGCAATTCACCCTTTTTGCAGTTGCTTACCATTACGTGCTTTATCCAGAAATTGCAGAAAACTTGCACAAGCCCCACGCGATGGTCGACCAAGTAGGTGATGAACCTCGCGCCAAGGTTGGAGCGGAACTAAGCGATCTAGACTCCTATCTGACCTCGTACCTCGAATGGCTGCTGAGCGTTTCGACACCGGACCGAGTCGGAGGCGATCATTTTGACTCAGGTTTGGTGAACGTGAATGTCTTCGCGGTGAAGGAGAAGGTAGAACGGTCGGTTGGAGATCGCATCGTGAGCTACGACGCCTGGCGGTTGAAGAAGGTGCAGCAGAGCCGCGGGTGGCTTGGTGGTTCCGGGGAGTTCAAAGAGAAGCAGATCCCGGATCTCTTCCGGAACCTTGACCAGCGTCGGAAACCAAATCTACGTGCCATTTTCCATTCTGCGACCGCTGAGGTCAGCGAACCAGATGCGAGTGGCGCGGGCAAACTGGTGCGGGCCATATACGAAGCATGCACACTCGACTGAGGCGAAATCGAACATGTCAGACGATACGTTGATTCCTTATTTGCCGAAGCTGAAAGACGGCAGCCAAGTTTCGGTGTCGTTTCCCAAGAAACTGAGTGAATGGGACGACCAACAGGGGCAAATCCGGCTGCGTCACTTAGCCGATGGAATCGATGTGCCGCCGGATGCCGGCAGCGTGCATTCGATTCCCGATCCGTGGGCGCGGGTGATTCTCTTCCGGCGCGCGATGTTCGATGTCAATCACGCCCTTCATGATCGTATCCAGGGCGAATGGCGCGGCCTCATGGCGCTAATTGCTCTGAAAAGGATTCGCCGATTCAACGAACTCAGTGTTCGCGGGATTTCTCTGAATCTTGAAAAGGCAGATCCGGGGTCTTTCCGTTACGCACTTGCCAGGATCCTGCCTGGCAAGGAAAACTCGATTGTTCCCGCGGCTTCATGGGCAGCATTTCACTTGCTGTCGTGGCATGGAATGCGAACCGAGGGGAAGCCGCGCGCGTTTGCCATGACATCACCGTGGACCCTAGTGGCCACGGGTGCCGATTACGAGCGAATCTTGAGCTCGGAGGAGGTGCCATGGTTTGGTCGCGGTGTACTCGAAGATCCCTGTACCCACCTATCAGAACAGGAACGCCGCATGTTGGCCGACTGGTTGCTGAAGGTTCACGAAGGTTTGCCCGCAGGGAAAATCAAGCAGATAGCCACGGCCTTGACGGAATTCGCCAAAGCCCTCGATAAAAACGCAGACGGCAAGATTGCGCATGACGTAGTGTTTTCGGAGGACAGGCTGGGATTCCGTAGTGTTGTTCTTTATGAGAACATCGACCGTCCGATCAGGCCTGCCGCGGAAGTGATTTCCGATTGCTCTATTAAAACCAGCCGCCCGCGTGCGCCTCTCTACATCCTGATTGATTCCGCAGTTGCTTCATCGTTGAATCGAGCCGAGCGGGACATCACCGTTCAGGGCATGGTAAACATGGCGACGGTTCAGCGTTATATCCCGGAGCTGGGTCGTATGAACACAGGTACGCTGCCGATTTCCGAAGGCCAGCCGCAGATGTTCTGGTGCACCAAGGATTTCTTCTTCGAACCCACTCTGATCTACGAACAAACGAGGTCGATTGGCGGCGGTGGCGAAGTTGGCGCATTTCCCGGCGCACGAAGCGTCCATGTTGTCGAAGGGTCGAGATCGGAAGGACGGCATGTTGTGCTCCCGATCAATCCGAAAGTGCTGGACCTGCTGACACCGGACGATTTGGAGAAGTGCCTTACCCTTGAGTGGCTGAACAATGGCGATGCACACTTTCGCCTCAGCCTCAGGGTAGAGACACTAGCCGCCGGTATGAGACAAGGGGCGGTACCGGTCGTGAGGGACGGCCCTTCCACCGTGATCTTGGAAAAGACCTATACGCAGAACGAGATGGTTCGCGTTGCGAAGCTGCCGGCCATCTGCATCTGGCCGGATTTCTACTTCGAGGACGAGAAAGCAGACGATTCCCCGGAGAAAATTAAAGCCGGCGCGAAGAATGGGGGGTCGCCAACAAACCGGTGGTCGTTGTACTACCTTTTCGAGTCGTGGCGTGAGGTGGGCAAAGATACCGGTCAGTTTTTGGTGAATCCGGTCGGCGCGAGAGCTTCCAGCCAACGCATGGTCACGATGCCAGTCCAGGATGAAGAGGGCCGAGCCAGCGATGAAGAGTATTTCCAGGTCACGACGCTCAGTCGATACCCCGAGGCGCTGATTTGCTCAATGCCGCGCAACGAACAGCGGCCCCTGCAGCGAGGCGAAGGGGTGCCCTCCGGGATTCTGCTGCTCCGGCCGGCCAAGACCCCCAACGTGCACCACGGCAAAAATGCTGTCCTGGGTGTGGACTTCGGCACAACCGGGACAGCCATTTACCGGGCTCTGGGGCAGACCAGCGAGAAGCATGGAGAGATCAAGCGTCTCTCCTTTGAGAACCGCCTCGTGCAAATCACCAACACTGACACGGGCGAGTACCAGCGCCTCACGCGCGATCTATTTCTGCCCAACGCGGAACTCGTAGATGGAAGGATTCTGAGCATCTTCCAGGATTTCGGCGCGAAGGGCGAACGTCAGCCTGTGCGTGACGGTCACGTGTTGTTCCTGGAGAATTCTGCCACCCGTGAATTCGTTCATGGGGATCCGAGACTCATCCTGACCGACCTGAAATGGAGCGCGGTTCCCAGCGTGAACAAGGCGACGCAGGACTTCCTCTTGCAGCTTTGTCAGCAGGCATTAGCGGAACTGATCGTCGAGGGCGCCCAAAAAATCGAGCTGCGGTACTCGTATCCGACGGCGTTCTCAGAGGGAGACCTGAACAACTTCCAGGGACTGTGGGCGTATGTCCTCAAGCAGCTCAAGCAAGTCACGACCGTCGAGTTTCTGCCCTATCTGGAAGTGAAGGACAACTGCGAATCGATCGCCGCTGCGCGGTATTTTTCGCATTCCGAAAATGTGCGGAAGATGATCGCCGACCAAGGAGCTATTTCCCTTGATATTGGTGGCGGCACAACGGACATCGCAGTGTGGAATGTCGCACCACCGAAGCAGGGCCTGCAAACGAAAAATGAGGAATCCATCCAGGACGAAGAGAATCAGTGGGCCGAGGGAGAGGCATCGCTACTGGCGCACATGTCCGTGAAGTTCGCGGGTCAGGACATTTTCTTAACCGCGCTGCGCGAGAAGCCGGAACTGTTGCGAATCATCGACGATGGCGGCGCGGTGAGCGACGCAGTGAACTGGCTGAACAACCGGCTTGAAAAGAAAACGAGCGCTTACTGTGCCGAGGTGGATGCAATTATCTCGGGTCACGGTAACCAACTGCTAGAGAAACTGCCCGCCTTTGCCCAGGCTTCAGGGGTGAAGGAGATGCTGCAGGTCGTCGAGCTGGGCCTTCGCGGAATCGCTTTTTACACGGGGCTCTTACTCGGTCGTCTAGTCAAGGATGGGCTCTATGACGCAGCACAACAGCGTATCGGAGTATTCGTCGGCGGCAACGGATCGCGCCTTTTTGACTGGTGCGCATTAGGCAAAGCTGAGCATGAGTCTGTGATTGTGCAGAGATTCGGTCAGAGCCTGCTCGCGGGAGCGAACTTTGCGTCTGGCAATCTGCTGCGTGGCAAGAGGGTTGTTGTTTCGCTCAGCGAACGTCCGAAAGAGGAGGTAGCGTTTGGACTTGTGATGCGTCCGGAGAAACGCCATCGCGTTGATGACTATGTAAACCCGATGGCTGGAGAGGATTACTTAGTTGGCAGCTCTGCGAACCGTGAAGCGCGTGAGTGGAGCACCGCGCCTGACCTCCAGACGCTTGGCACACTTCCCGTGCGCGTCAATCCGGAACTCCCGGTGATCCGCGAATTCCTGAAAAGCATGAGCATTAGCCTGAGCCAGGAACAGCTCGCGGATCTCGTGAGCGACGTGGACGCGGGAATCCAGGACATGAAGCAAAAGGCTAAGCGCGCTCTGGCTGAGGGAGCTAGTCCAGGCAAGGCCAATGACCCGGTCCGCAAGCAGCCGCTTTTCATCCTAGGGCTTTCACATCTGGTCACTGACCGAGTGAGAAAGCTCGGCGCAATGAAGTTGATGGGTTGAGATATGAAGACGATCCTGCCGGGTAGATTTAAGGTCGCTGCTGTGCATTCGGCAGTCGCTGGTGTCTTACTGCTGTTTTGTATTCAGAGTCTCCGCGCGTTGCCCGATTCCTCGAAAATCACGGATGCTCGAAAGCGAGTCAACGACGACTTTATGCTTGCGGATGCCTGTTACCAGGCGCTGAAGGCTCATCCTGATGAACTGTTCAACTCGCTAAATGTGAATCAAGACCCCATTCGCAAATCGATGGACGGCGCTAGAAGCGCTTTGAATCTACATACAAGTAGGCCGCGAAGTCAATGTTCGCTCGATCTTCTGCGACAAGACCTGGGAAGTGTGAAAGAATCCCTCAACGCTTTGACACCCGCGCCGAAGAGCCCGGAAGCGACGGCGGAGAAAAATATTGAAACTCTTCTTGCGGCGATCGGTTTAGGCAATGAACAAGAGCCCCCCGGGTCGCTGCCCCCCCCTCCTCAAACCGGTCCCAACTACAGCTCGGGCGAGTTGAAAGCTAGTCTCAGCACGGTCACTGACTGCATCGACGGGTGGAAACAAAATGGCCGAGCGAGAACAGTGGAGAGTCAGGTTTTGCTGGATAGTGTGCAAGAAAAGACTCGGAAGGTTGCGCTAGATCTTAGATTAGACGCGGGGGGGCCGTCGGTAAAACGAGACTGCACAGAGTCCGAAGTGTTGACTTCTTTGGAGAAAGCAAAACAACTCATAGCAGCTTTGCCGGAGACGGCTCCTTCACAATACGGTCAGTCCGTTATAACCGAGGCAAACGGCCAGATTGAGCAAGCCCAAGACTCCCTGAGCCAATTCGAGAAGCTGAATTCTGGACCAGTGACGAATCCGATTGCCGGGAATGGGGGCAACGATGAGTCATCCAGTGAGCGACTCTTATTGAACGTGAAATCTCGCGGTGTTGAGTACCTTTCGTTGCTGTTTTCCCTGGTTGTCGTCGGTATTTTGTTGACGGCACAGCTGCGGCAAAAGGATCGAAAACAGGTGGCGGCTGTCGCTACGCATAAATCAAACGAGACGGAAAGGGCGACACTCAAAGCTGCCAAAGTTGCAGTGGAGAAATTACGTTCAGCCGTGGAGCGAATCGATAACGCGCAGAAAGGCCTTGCGGAGCAGTTAGCGACGACGATTATCGCACGACCTCCAGCGATCCCGCATCCCCCAGGATCAACGGCAACCCGGTACGAGGAACAAAAGGTGGAGGCGACTCCGCCGGTTTGGGAACAGCCTCGAATTCAGGAACCGCCGGTAAGGCAGACTCCTCCGCAGAGTTTTACCATGCCTCCGCAGGCGGATGGGCCGGTTGTTGATTTCAATGAGTGCTTAGGGGTGGGGATTAATGAAGCCGAGGACCGTTTCATTCGCAAATACGGCGAAATGATGCGGCTGACCTGCGTAAATCTACAGGAGCACCGAAATCCAAGCGCGATTTTGCGCTTTAAAGGGGATGGTCGGGGCAACTTCATGGTTGTGCTTTTTCGAGGCCAGATGCTGGTTCTCCCAGCTATCGGACTGAATCCCAACGATTCCCGCAAGCTGCTGGAAGGAGTCTTCCAATATCCGTCCGAGCGCGTACCGGTGCGGCTCGCAACGCCAGCCAAGGTGGAATCCGAGACAGCAGATACGTTTGTCATTCGTGAGCGAGGGGTCTTCGAGCGTGTCTGAAGATAGCTTATGCCGGGCTTGTGGCGCGTGGCTGTGTCGCGCTGACGATGCGTACTGCGGATACTGCGGAGAACCTTGCGCGCAAATCAGAATCGAGTTAATGCCCGGGGTTCTGTATTCGGGCGAGCGTCGATCGCCCTGGGTCTCAGCACGCGTCACGAATCTAAGTTGCGCAACGTTAACCTTGGAGCGAGTGGAACTGCCAAAATGGTTACGGCTCAAGGAGACCAAGAAAGCGAAGCTATCGCCAGGAGAAACGCAAAATCTCATTCTGCAAGTGCAGGATCCACTCCAGCAGGTGACGACGGGCCTGATCGCGGTGATTACCGAAGCCGGGAGAGGGCAAGCTCAGCTCCTGGTGATTGATCGTGTGCCCAAGCTGGAATGTGATCCGCCGCGGGTGCAAGCATGGGTGGCTCCGGACGGAAAGCGCAGCCACAATCGGGTCAGCGTGCGACCGGTCAGCGGATTGCTCATTGTGCACAAGGTGAACATGAACGGAAGCGGATTATGCGCAAGCGCGCAAATCGCTCCGGGCGGCGTATGTGTCGGCGAGGGTCAGGATATCGAGGTAGAGATTGGCTTGGAGGGAATTCCAAGAACAGGGACTGAGACGCTTATCAACACCGAGCTTGAAGTGGAGTACAAGAGCCCGCATGGTATAGAAAAGACGCGGGCTGGCCTGGAAGTCGATATGCGCCGACCACCCCAATTGCGGTGGTCGGGCGAGTTCAGCCAGCCGCAGGAACGATGGCAGTCGTCCGGCCAGCGGCTGTGCTTTGAATTGCACAACCAGAGTGAAGACGGTCGCGATACCGGACTGAACAACGGAACTTTAGTGGTGGAGCAAGCGGAGCTTGTTGCGGGAACGTTGTCCGGTATCAGTATCCAGCGATTAACGCAATTGCCTATTGAGATTGAAGGCGGGGCATCGCACGTCGTGGAATTCGAGCTGGATCTAAGCTCCTTACAGGGACAGCCTCCAGTTCTTGCGAGCTTAGGCCTGAGAGTTGCTACCATTCTTCCGGTACGGGAGTGGAAAGTGCCACTCAAAGTCAGGCCAATGCCGATATACGAAGGCGTTGTGGCCATTGATTTTGGGTCGAGTAACAGTTGCTGCGCCGTGTGGTCGTTAGGAAATGAGCCAGAACTGCTCGTTCTCGATGAGCACAAAGCGGTGGTGTCTCCGACTGCGGTCCGTTACTTAACTCTAGAGACAACGCCGCCTGGAATCGAAACGGGCGCGCGAGTCAAGCGTCTGGCAGCCGAGTATGCCGATATCGCGGCCAGCACGGCCGACCGATTAAAGCAGAGACTCAGCGATGTTGATCAACAGCTAAGCATTCGCCCGGAAAAGGATGCGCGCTGGGTAGAACGAAGAGCAAGCGAGGTGGCCGCAGACTATCTGCGCAGCATAAGGCACGCGGCCGAGAAGGCCAAAGGAGCCGCGCTGCGCGATTTCATCCTGACGCATCCGGCGCGCTGTTCTCTGCGCCAGTATTCTCGTCTGCGCGAGGCGCTGGCTCAGGCCTTTGGATCGAACAACGGTCGTGTGCGTTTCATGCAAGAGCCGATTGCCGCGTTGATCGATTTTTTCGTTGAACGGGCCGGAAGTACGAACGGCAAGGACTACACGGCGGCTTCGTTTGACCTCGGCGGTGGGACGACGGATATCGCATTGGTGCGCGTGCGCCAGGAGATTGCCGGCGGGCAGGTGCGCATCCGACCGCAGGTCCTATATTGTCGAGGCGAGCGTTTTGGGGGCGAAGACCTAACCGATTTTCTGGCCAACGAACTGGCCTCGCGCTGCCAGAACTATCTGTCCCGCAGCGGCAAGAGCAACGCGTCGGTCCTTATCGCGGAGGGAATGGTGGGTGCCGCAGAACACGATATCCGGCTTAATCGAGCTGAGCTGCGCAGCGTTGCCAACCAGTTCAAAGCAAGCTTGAGCCAAGAAGGGAAAGAGGCGCAGAACCAGGTTCCGAAAGAAGTGCAGCTTCGTGTTCTGGACGCCAGTCAGACGAGGACTGAGACGATCGCGTTTGACCTCATCGAAGGAAATCAATTCGCCCGGAGGAGCCTGACACAGATGTTCCTTGAATACGCTCGCGAGCAAATCCAGATGCGAGCCAAGATGTTGCGGAAGGCAGTGACTGACACCGGCGGTACGCTGGATATCATCCAAATCTCGGGCAAGACGACCTACCTGAATGTTGTGCGAGAAGCAATTGAGGCAGAGCTTCCCAACGTTGCGATCGAGCGTGCGGCGAAGCCTAAGGAGTGCGTCGTGACCGGGGCGTGCCAGGCTCGCGCGCTGCACCATGGCAGCGTCGTGATCGAACTCGATACGAATACCCAGCGAACAACCTCGACGATCGGCGCTTTCGGATTCGACAGTCCTCATTTTCAACCAATTCTCAAGGTGGATCAGGTGATACCTGTTGACGGGCTTGCAGGGCAGCTAGCGCGTGCCTGGGATGGAAATGAGCCGGTCGTTCTTTGGGAGGATCTGGACGGGAGTGATAGGCAGATTGGCGCGCATGAAGCAGCAAAGAAGCTGGATCGTCTTGGTACATGGTTGCCGGAGTCAACGCGGCATGTCGTTCCCGGCAATGAGTGGACCTTATTGGTGGATCTTCAGGAGTTCCGCCTGACAGTCAGAGCATGCGGTCCTGACGGGGATAGCGTTGCTTTCAGGCCCTTGCAGAGAGATGGGGAGTAAGACGATGAATACTCTGGCGGTCATTCAGTTGGCTCTTTCCTTTTTGATCTTGCTACTGACGATCTGGGTGTGGCGGAAAAGCTCATCTGAGAACAAAGTCCCACCTGCCCCGGAGTCAGAGTCGACAATGGTCTGGGAATCTCAGGAGCTAATCAGGCAGTTCAACGAGGTGTCGGTACGAGTCGACGAAACACTAAAGACGTTACCCAAGCCCATCGACACAGAAGACACGCGATTCGTGGCCGGCCTTTTGATCGAATACGAAAACTGGGCTGATCACGCGCGTAGAATCTATCGTTCGGAAGCGCTTGCGCAGGAGACGCGCGAAAACACGAACAGAATTGGTGCGCTGCTCAATGGACTGAAATATGCTCACCGTAGACACATATCCAACGCGATTATGGACCAGTTCGGCCAAATGCGCGAGGAAATTGTCTACGGAGCCGTTCGCGATACGGATCAGGACATCGATAGGGAACGAAGCAGGGCCGACATCCAAGTGGCATTGCGGCGACTAGTTCAATCAGCAAATCTTGAGATGATCGACCCCAAACCGGGTTATGCATACCAGCGACGAGACGCACAGTTAGCTATAACGGTGGGCAAGGTTCGGCGGCGGGGCCTGCGTGTCTTGCAGGGCGACGTTATTTACGAACCGGAGATTCAGGAATCGAGATAGCAACCTAGGTTGCGGAGGTTTCCGATGCTGCGCAGATACGCAATTCTTCCGGCACTCGGATTCCTTATTTTGAACGGCTGCGCGCGCAGGGCCGGAAGTGATGGCGGCCGTTCACTCGCTGCCACTCAGATCGCGGATCGTGTACGCCCTTCGACCGTGCAGGTTGTCGTTGCATTCGAAGCATCAGGTCAGGTCACTGAATTGGATCCCAATATGAACAAGTTGGTCGACAGCCTCCGCGGCCAGATTGTCCCCGGACGAACTACCAAGGAGGAGGCGGGCGAAATGCTCTTTAATGCCTTTGACTCCGATCCTGGCCGTTACCTCACAGAAGGCGAGCAGCGGAACGTAAATAAAAAGCTATATTCACTCGGCACCGGATTCATCATCACGCCCGACGGATATGTGCTGACCAATGCCCATGTAGTGGAACCGAATGAACAGGAATTGGAGAAGGCGGCAGTTGACTCTCTGACTGAACTTGTGGGCGAACAGGCTGCAGAGATGGGAAGGGCGGTCGAACAATTGCTGCCCGGTCAGCAAGTCCAACCTGAGGCAATCGAACGGCTGCGCAGCGTTCTCGCCGAACAGTACGCTGGTCGCAGTAGGTTCCGCTATTTGCGCGAAGTGCGCATAATTCTCCCTTCGGCGCATGGCGACACGATCAACCAGGTACGGCAGGTGAATTGCGAGGTTGCGAAGATTGGCGAACCCATGCCTGGTAAGGACATTGCAATCCTGAAAATGGATGGTAATGATTTGCCGACCGTCCCAATGGCAGAAAGCATCGCGGCCGGCGGTATCCGCGCAGGAGCCGACGTCTTCGTCATGGGTTACCCGGGCAGCGTTTCGGTGTTCCCAGAGTTTACACTGGCCAGTTCAATACAACCGTCGATGACCGTGGGGCACGTGAGCGGCGTGAAAGATATGTCAGGTGGCTGGCAAGTGATTCAAATGGATGCAGCCATCAATCCGGGAAACAGCGGCGGTCCAGTGCTCAACAATCGCGGAGAAGTGGTAGGGCTGGCCACTTTCCAATTGGTAGGCACGCAAGGGGTGAACTTTGCCGAGTCGATCGATTTGGCGAGGCAGTTTCTGAACGATCTGAAAGTGCATCCGCGAGAAAGCGAGTTCACACAGAAGTATGACCAGGCTCTGGTCGAGTATGAGAAGTCCGGGCACGGACACGCGCTGCGGTTATTCAGGGAACTGGCAGCAACTCATCCCGACCTGAGCGCCCCGAGAGAATTCGTCAACGAACTAAGCCCGGAGAAGGCTAATGCTCAGAAGAGAGATCAAGTCAGCGCCACGGCGCGTCCTCATCACCAATCACGGGCGCTGCTTCTAATCGTGCTCTTGGGTCTGCTCATGTTCGGAATCATTGTCATTGCAATTGTGACGCAACGCTGAGAAGACGAGGTCCTCTTATATTTGTCGTTGTTCCTATCTCAGGCTAACCAAATGAAGATCATTCCTACGCAGCTCTATCGGTTTCAAATTGAAGGCCCGGTCTCGCGTGGAGTCCTGTCAGCGATAGACGAGGCAGATCAGTCACGAGTGCAGCTTTTATACGTTGCGCTTGAAGGGATCGATTCTGGGAAGAAGCTGGTGGCATTGGAGCAACTCGCAACTGATCGCACCTGCGAGAGCTTCACCGATGGTTCGCAGTTTTACGTTGTGGCCCGAACAGCGGAAGAAAGTGCAGAGTTGATGCGGGCAATCGAATCCAGTGGGTTTGGAGCGTTCACAGAGCCAGAAGTTCCGCGCGATGAGGTTATCCCTGCGACAGGTGGCAAGAGCCAGCGACCGTCCGTTCCGTCAATTGTCGCGGGTGAGCAGATCTATTCCCATCCCAACTCGCGGCCGAACCTCCTTCCTTGGGTCGTGTCAATAGCTTTCCTTTTGATCCTTTTGGTAACTGCGATCAGTTTCCTCAGCAAAAAACAAACGAGGCAGGTGGAAGTAAATTTGCCGCCAACACCGATTCCGCAGGGGCGAGTATCGCAGCCCGAAAAAGAAAACTCAGGGGCACCACCGGTGAACGACATGCAGCAATCGGTGCAATCTCCCAAGCCGGCGGATGACCAAGGCCGCAATCAGACAACTCCTCAGCATCAAACGCGGTCAAACGGCGACCTGCTGCAACAGAGCACGCCCGTAGCTCCAGTGGTTCCAGCCTTGCAGCCTGGACCACAGGAACAGAGCCCAACAGCGAAACTTGATCAAGGGCCGAGCGTTCCCATTGTCCAGAATACGCATGTCGATCCACCAGCGCGGCCTCAACCGCCGAAGATTAGCTTCTCCGCGGACTCAACGCAGTTGAAGCTCGGTGAGACCACTTCGTTGCACTGGGAAATTACGGGAGCTTCCGACGTCCGATTGGAACCGAACCTAGGCTCAGTTGGTCAATCTGGCAGTCTCATAGTTCGTCCCATGGGCAAGACCGTCTACACAATTCACGCCATCGGACAGGGTGGCGAAGCAAATGCCATGGTGAATATCTCGATGTCCGGACTCGCGGGACCGCCGACTGGACAACTGATCTGGACGGGCAGTGTTTCCGGAATTCAACTGGTTACCATCGATCATGACCATGCCGATGTTGGCACAGTGGAGGGAGCACTTCCTCGATTGCCCTGCATCATCCAGCCAACGAATGAAAAGAAGGTTGGAATCGTCGTTACCCCCTCGCCAACCAATAATTATGATCGTTTGGTTCTTCGAGTCGTGGGCAAGGGATCGATGCGAATTGTCATCGATTGGGCGGTCCAGTACTGACAAGAAATGAGAAGGGTTCGTTGATATGCGAAGACGTTTCATTTGTGTGGCACTGTTGACGGCCATTCTTACAGGGGATCTGCTCGCTCAGGTTCCGTCTCCTTCAAACGGTCCTGGACTCGGACTGAAAAAACAGATGTTTGACGTTCGCCTCTTATCGCCGATAAATAGTGCCACGGCTAAGGAAGGTGATTCGTTTACCGCGACAGTTGATGCTCCTCCCGATTGGCAGGGAGGCGTGGTTACGGGACGCATCACGAAAGTTCAACGGCCGCAACGAGGCTTGGGTAAAGGGAGTGCCCAGGTAATGTTCGTTTTCGACAGCCTCACATTCAATGGCCGAACTGCGCGTATCTCGGCCGTTCTCAAAGACGTGTCAAATTCCAAAGGTGTCAAGAACGTCGATGAAGAAGGTCGAGTGATCGGAAAGTCTTCCAATAAGAAGCGCACGGAGGCAGCCTTGGGAGGAGCGTTGATCGGAGCGCTGGTGGGAGGATTGCGAGGAGGTGGGAGCGGAGCAGCAGCAGGGGCCGCGATTGGCGCAGGTGCGGGACTGGCCACTGCAATCACATTGACCACTACGGGAACCGATATTGAGTTTCGCCCGGGCTCGCACTTTTCGATTGAAGTTTCTGATGCCCGATCAGATCAAAGTCTGTCCGCGTCTCAGCCTTCCGCGTATACACCTCCGCCTCCATCGGCACCGCTTGTGCGCGCGCCTTATATTTCCCCTTCGATCAATTCGACTGTTTACAATCAGCAGCTTAACCCAGGACAAAAAGATCCCCGCGCCCTAGAACTACTGAGCCAAGTGCAAAGAGCAATGGGCGGCAAATCGGCGCTTGCTGCTCTTCGCGATTGGCAGCGCGTTACGAGGAATACATGGACTGTGAACGGCGGAACAACAATGGAGACCACTACCTTTGCTGCTCCTCTAAGTATTCGCGAAGAATCGGTGGGTGGTAACCGTACTGTTACATTCAGCGATGGTGAAACTGGATGGGCCTGGTCGTCTGACCGGCGGGTGCGTAATGTCCTGCCCACGGACACGGCGACAAAGCTGTCCTTCCACACCTTGCCGGCACTCCTCTTAAGCGATGCCGACCCTGAGCGGGCTATGATCCTCGTCGGTCCTTCCGCAATCCTGTTCGCCGACAAACATAACAACCGCGTTCTGATGACGGTCGATCCGATCAGCCTTCTGCCGAAACAGATAAACTGGACCAACCTCGACGGGGCCGAACTTCAGGAAGTCTATTGGGATTGGCGACCGAACGCGAGCATCATGTGGTGGTTTCAAATGGCGCGTTACCGAAACAACCAGCAGTTCCTGCAATCACAAGTGTTGTCTCTTCGTCCTAATCGGGGAGTGACAGCGCAACAGATTTCGGAACCATAACAGTGAGAAACGATTGCCGGAAACGCCAGATTCGGCTCACTTGGCCTAGGTAGACTGGTGAAACCTGGAATTGATTAGGATGCAAAGGATGGCTACGAGTTCAAGGCAGCTTTACCGGTTCCATATACAGCAGGAAACCTCGCAAGGAATCCTCGCGGCGGTGGACGGAAGCGATGAGTCAACCGTTACTCTGCTGGAGGTGACGCCTGATCCAGAGAATCTAGAGTCTGCGTTCAAGACCCTTGCGGACCTAGCCGATAAGCAGGAGTGTGAAAACTTCACTGACAGCTCACGGTTTTATGTGGTAACCAGATCTGAACAACAGCGAGATCTGCTCTGCGACGAGATTGAGAAGTCAGGAGTCGGATGGCTCGGGAGCAATGTCCACGCAACTGAACCGATTGTCGCCCAACCAATACCCGTTGTAAAGTCTGCCCCAGATCGCAAGCTAAAGACTCGTACCATTCCTCCGCCACCCCCAACTTTCGGAACGCTCGAAGAGAAGAGTAACCACAAAGGCCTGCTCACGTTCGGAATTGGACTTGTGGTATTCGCGCTGATTGGAGCGATTTGGTATTTCAACCAGAAGCCTGTTTCACCGCCGCAAGCTTCTCTGGGAGTGTCTCCGGTGCCTCCAGGCCAAGTGATGGATCTACGGCCGCCCAAAGTGTCATTTCTCAACCATCCGACCTTTACGGCATCACCGGTTGCGAGTTGGAATGATCAGAACGTTCGCGGAACCATTACGCTCAAGAGTGAGAACAATATCCAGAGCATTGTCTATCCTACCGGCTCACAATTCACCATGAAGGCCGACCTCTTCTCGTTTTCTTCGGCCCCTTCAGCCAGCTTCAAAGACGAATATGGAACGGTGGTTTTGGCGTCCACAACTTCGTTCGCTCAGCAGACTGCACCGTCAACATGGCAAGTGCAGTTCCAGGCCGACCAAGTGAAGGACATTAACGGTGATGGTTTTCCGGAAGTTGTGCTTTCGGACTACAGCGGGGGGGCCCACTGCTGTACCACGATTGCAGTCATTTCTTTGAGACCGCAGGGGCCCGTTGTCATTTTCAATGAGGAACTTGGTTCCGGCGGAGCCGACTTCAAAGATATCGATGGAGATGGGCGCCGTGAAATTCGATGCGATCACCTATTCGAATACGCATTGGGTAGCTTTGCTCAGGGCACCTTCAGCATTCCGGTTATCTACAGTGCAGAAAACAACGGAGTATACCGGGTCAATACACGAGCTTTTGCTCAACTTATCTCGAACGAGTACGATGCCGCGAAGGCTGCTTACCAAACGACAACATATAACCCACAGACCGACTCAATGGAGAGAGATCGCGATCTCATTGATCTCTTCTTTCAGGCCTATCTCGCCGGTCGGCGTCCCGAAGCCTATGAACAACTCACCCAACTGAAGCCTATCGAAAGCAACCTTGCTTCTAAGCCGGACCCGCGAGACATCCTCGAAGACGCGCTCAAAAAAGTGGCTCCTGAAGTCCTTGAGGAACCTGAATGGCAACGCATCAAAACCGGTGATACTGGTAATCCTGCCCCAATCGAACAAGCGGCCGGGACGGAGGGAGACCGAACAATTACCAATCCCACACAACCAGACGCGAACGTTCGAGCCGAACAGGCAACCCAGCAATTGCTCAACCAATGGGTGATGTCATTCAAAGAGAAGGATCTGACTAAACAGGTGAATTGTTATGCGCCTCAGGTCGGAACCTACTATCTGCGTCATGATGTCTCTCGCGCGCTAATCGAAGACAACAAATCACATGCGTTTGCAGCGATCAAAGATATCCAGACCTTTGACCTCACAAATATAAAAATGGTCCTGGACAGTCCCACGCAAATGACAGTCACTTTCGATAAGACTTGGGACACAACTTTGGTTTCCGGCAAGCGATATGCGGGATCAGAGAGGGAGCGCCTCGAGATTATGGTCGTCAATGGTGAGTGGTTGATCCAAAGCGAGATAGAGGAAAAGATCTACTATGTGATTCACTAGCTGATCGCCCTCTGGCATATAGGGGCAGAGCTGCGCATCAATTTGTGCGAGAGTTCCTTAATGGGCTCAATTCAGTGCGGCGTTGGGCCCCCCAAGGTTGCGGGTGGAACGAAAGCCTCGCAGAATCTGATGCTCCAAGGTTCACTTCGCCTTGTGCACCTCATGACCTTTAGGGCACTTGATTGTATTGAGAAATGTGCCGGTGCGCGCATGGCTATAGCAAAGATACTGCTGACATCGTTCACACCAATAGGCGTCGTAGATCGAGATCTGGTGTCCACCGGGAACACACTGAACCTTTTCCGCCATCTCACTCCTCCGCACTGGGCGCTATGCGATCGTGATTATCCAATGACTCTGTCTCGCGATAATGTGGCGAAGCCCACTGCTTCCCCTAAGAATTGAAGCGAAGCGCTGCGGCATCAAACGCAGCGGGACAATTCGTCGGATCGGTCGCCGCCCTTCTAATAATTATGGTTTCAATGTATTTTACATTAGCATGACCCGCGGTGATCGTCTCGGGCTTTACCGCACCTTGATCTCATCGACCAACTCAATACCGAGGATATTCTTCAATGCCTGGAATTTTGAGGGCAGCTTTGCTTCGAGTGCGAGAATTGCCCGCGCACTCTGAGCATTACCGTCTGCCGCTTGTTGCGCCTCAAGCAATGCCCGGTATTTCACGCATTGAAAGATTCCCCTGACAATGTCAGCTTCACTCGACAGTGAGGACTTCACCTCCACGGCAATGCTGTCATTCCCATGCTGAAAAAACACATCGAGCACGTCGCCCGATTGCAAGGGCTCCTCGGTCTTTCCCGGACCCACGCTTGTTGGAAGGCCGACAACGTTTGGATTTTCCGCGACAAAGAATTTGAGTTTTCGATGTTGAGGGCTTTCTCCTCCGCCGCCAAACAACGACGCCCGCGATTCTCTGGTAGCGCCCTCAGACCGCGCTTTTGCAACCGCCTTCGAGTAGTCCGCTTTTGCAGGAGTAAGCCCGAATGCCCGGAGAACGGCAGACCAATTGCGATACACGAATACCTTCTCTAATTCGAGCTTCACCAGCCTACGCTGCTCTTTTCGCGGCAGCTTGCGAAACTTTTCTTTCTTGGTGATGAACCAGCCAATGCCTTGGCCCGGCATCCGGTCCCGCTTGTTTATGACCAGACATTGGATAGGAGGAATCGTTTCCTTCCAATCCTTGGACAGGGACTCAAGCGCCGTGCCCACGTATCCCAAGACGTAGTTGAGATTGCGTTCATTCGCCATCCCAAGCTCCGGCGCGAAATCCGAGTAGTACAGGGTCGCACTTTGCGACGCCTGCCTTACCAGCAAGGGAAGGGCGGCTCGCGCTCGCACTTGATACAGCTTGTCCCCAGCCAGATACTTTGCAACCGATTGTGCGTTTTTCGCCATCCAGCAGCGCTCCTCTCCTCACGGCGCTCCAATTCTAAACGCTAGGCCCAGAGTTGCCGGGAACCACTGGTACGGGTCGATAAGCTGGCAGAAACGGTAGGGGACACCGATGCGCTTGCGCGAAGTTGCTCTGTGACGAATCGTTTCGTAGACTGGCTCTTTCGTCGCGCGGACCGCTTCGACGGAAACTTGCTGCCGGAAATCATCCGACAAAATGGCGCGGTTGCCACTGAAGTCAAGACGGAACAATTGCCGCAGTTCGCCGGCCAAATCCACATTCCAGGGTGAATCCCGCTAGTTTTCCACGCATAAGCGGTGTACCTGCTTACGCATAAGCGGTGTATCCTGGGCAGGTTTCCACGCATAAGCGGTGTACATTTTCGCATAAACGGTGTACGAAGTGTCCGCACCGCATTGATTACAAATGGTTTCCAGAGCGCCCTGTAGTACCTTTATGTGAATCTATATAGATAGCCTGTAGTAGCGCCCGTGCTCTGTGGAAATGTGCAAATGCGGACCAGACAAGGCGAGAACCTCCGCCCCTCAGCGGGAAAAGGGCGCTGCGCACCACCGAAGACTAGCGCGGAACTTTGGGGATGTGCGGACCAGAAGGACGAAGCAGCAGGCCGTTGTCGTGGCTTTCAATCTTCAGTTCAGGGTAGACCATGACGATCCTGCGGAACGCTTCGATGGCCTTTGCACGAAAGCAGGAGCGGCCTTGCGGTGTGTCGGCGTACCCGGCTCCGAAGCTCCGGCGCAGCGACTCCCAGGGAATCAGCGTGGGCCGCGACAAGTAGCTGACCCGCCGCGTCGCCCAGGCATAGAGATCGAGCGCCAGCGGCGACCGCTTGAGAGCACGGACGGCCCTCAAGTCGAGCGGCACCGGAGCGGCGACAAGTTGCTCAAAGAAGTTCATCGACAGGGTCACCGAGGACTTTGCCAGACTTCCGTGTGGCAACTCTTGTGGCGTCCACCAAAGATGAAACCTGTCCGCCACCAGGAGATTCTCTCCGCCTGTGTGATTCTGCCCGTTAGCCTCACTCGACCAGCGAGTCGATATTGCGGCGCCGACCAGGCGTTGCATCTGATCGCGGAAGCGCGGGATGGTTCCCCAGTGGCCGCCTGTTGCTTGGAGTCCGAGTTGCGCCATGAAGCTCGAAAGCGAGGAGCCAAGTTCCAGCCCTCGATTCCCGGTTCGGACGGCTTCAGTTGTCATCCAGATGAGGATCAGGCGTGGATAGCTGCCATAGGGCAAGCCGGTCCCGCCGACATCGGTGATGCGCAAGGTGACATTGCCGTCTGCCCGCATGTATTGCGTGCCGGATTGCTCGCTGTGCGGAAGCGTAGTTTGGACCAGGAACTTTGCCATGAAGCC
>Ga0182030_10006976_pt1 | contig 23659 bp, 18 predicted proteins | sample 812S3MmetaG_FD_121299 | JGI IMG/M metagenome (GOLD analysis project Ga0182030, IMG submission 121299) | Permafrost microbial communities from Stordalen Mire, Sweden - 812S3M metaG (Illumina Assembly) | ecosystem: Environmental > Terrestrial > Soil > Wetlands > Permafrost | place: Sweden...
AATCCAGCCACCGCCGGCCACCTCCTGGCCCCTGCCCCGCGCCTTCCAACAGTTTCTATATTACACCATCCGCCCAACCTGTCAACCCCCAACCACCGACCCGCCCCGCGGCGGATTCAGGAACCGGGGGGGGGACGGCTCGTCCCCATTGCTTGTTTGATAACCTTGACGGGGGGGGGACGGCTCGTCCCCATTGCTTGTTCAATAACGTTAAAAACGCTGGGTCGCCCCGCCCCGGCCTTAACCAAACCCTCGGGTTCTGCGCCTCGTTCCCCCCCGCCCGCCTGCCCTCACCCAGTGTTGCGAGCTTGTCCCTGTAGGCCGGGTCCCCTTACCCGGCGCTGCGCGCGCCTTGGCGCGAGCATGGAATGCGCATTCCGACCGTCGCCGGCTCCGGCCCAACGGGCTGGGTGGGGCCGCCCCGCGGAATTCGGCGGTCCCGCAAGGCGGGACCGCGATAATGCGCGTAACCGGTTGATTACAAATGTGTTCTTTAAAAATAGGCGCCTTGAAATCCTGATGGCATTGGGCCGCCAGGTCTGCAAGGCCAAAAACAAACGCAAGCTGTTTTAATACAATGTGTTACAACGAATATTTGGTATAAAAATAACCAAAAATAACCAAAAATAACCAAAATCACAGTTTCGTTTTTTTGGGCGTAAGTGGGTGCCCCCCAGCGGCGCACCTGATCGCCACCATGTGGGTGCGCACCGCCTCCTGCTCCACGATCTGCGGTTAACAATTCCCGCCTCCCGCTGTTCCGCGCCGTCAATTCCCCAATACCTTCGCCGCCTCGGCCGCCAGGTTCAACACCGGTCCCGGGAACAGCCCCAGCCCGAAGATCCCCGCCAGGCAAATCCACACGCACAATTTCGCCGGGGCCGAAAGCGTGATGGGCGACAGGTCGGTGGCTTCCTTGGAAAAATAGACCGCCCGGATCACCCCGAAATAGTAATACATCGAGATCACCACCCCGGCCAGCGCCGTGAAGGTCAGGCAGTAATAGCCAGAGTTGGCCCCGCCTTGCGCGATGACCGCTTTCAGCAACAGAAACTTGCCGAAGAACCCGGCCAGCGGCGGGATGCCCGCCAGCGACGCCATGGCAATGGTCAGCGTGGCCGCCAGCAACGGAGAACGTTGGTGCAGCCCGGCCAGAATCGAGACCTCCTCGTTGTCCGCATCCTGCACCACCAGCGTGATGACCGCAAACGCCGCCAGCACCGTGAAGAGATAACCTGCCAGGTAATACAAGATCGCCGCCCCGCCGTCGGTGCTGCGGCCCGGGCCGGCCAGGGCCGCGACGCCCAGCAACAGATACCCCGCATGGGCGATGCTCGAGTAGCCCAGCAACCGCTTGAGGTTGCGCTGCGGGATGGCGCACAGGTTGCCGTAGAGGATGGTGATGGCGGAAATGACAATCAGCACATTCACCCATTGAAAGGCCACCGCCGGCACGGCCGTGAACAGCACGCGCAGCAGCAGCGCAAACCCGGCCGCCTTGGACCCCACCGCCAGAAACGCCGTCGTGGGGGTCGGCGCGCCCTGATAGACATCGGGCGCCCAGATTTGGAACGGGAAGGCGGCGATTTTAAAACCCAGCCCCACCACCACCAGCAGCACGCCCAGCAGGAAGAGTTGCTGGCCCGCATGTTGCGCCGCCACGGCGGCCAGTTCGTTGAAGTTCAACCGGCCGGTCGTCCCCCAGATCAGCGCGATGCCGAACACCATGAAAGCCGAGGACAGCCCGCCCAGGATCAAATACTTCACCCCCGCCTCGAGCGACGTGAGGCGCTGGCGTTGAAAACTGGTCAACACATAAAAGGTGATCGTGATCAGCTCAATGGACACAAACAGCATCGTGAAATCATTGGCCGAGGCGGCGAACAACATGCCGGCCAGCGCGAAGACAATCAGCGAATAATACTCCGAAACGCCGCCGGCAAAGCGCCCGGAGAATTCCACCGCGATGAACAGCACCAAGATGGCGGCGATGAGGAAAAACCGTTTAAAAAACACGGAGAGCGCGTCATTTACAAACATGCCGTGGAAAGCCGTGCCGGTCAGGCTGCAACTGCCCAGACCGCTGAAGCTCAACAACAGCAGCCCGGCCAGCGCGGCAATCGCCGCGTAGCCGAGAAACCGCCGGCGCTCCGCCGGCATGAACACGTCCGCCAGCATCAGCACCAGGCCGAGGCCCAAAACCGAAATTTCCAAGCTTATCAAGGAGGCGTTCATCAATCAGGTGTGTTCAGCGTGAACTCCGCAATCGCCAGCGGAGCGCGCCCGTCCCCGGGCGCAGCCACAAACTTATGTTCCACCACGCTTACAGTGTTGCCCGCAACGGGGATCAAGGGCTGCATGTCATGCGCGATTTTGTCCGTCAGCAATTTGGGCCAGCAGCCAAACACCAGCAGGCCGGCCAGCAGCAGCAGATAAGGCAGCCGGCGCCACAGGTTCGCGGCATCGGGCAACTGGTTCCACCGCTCCGGCAGCGGACCGTGAAGCACCTGGCGGACCATCCGGGTCATATAAACCCCGCCGATCACCAGCGCGCCCCACACCGCCAAGACGGTCGTCAGGTGCAACGCGGGCCGGCTCCAGACCCCGAAGAACACCGTGGCTTCCCCGGCAAAATTGGCAAATCCCGGCAGCCCGCACCCGGCCATTGCCGCCATCAGCAGCGCCGTCCCGATGAACGGCAGCTTGCGGCACAGACCGCCCAGTTCGCTCATTTCCAGGGTGCCCGCGTTGCTGTAGAGGTAACCGCTCAGTCCAAACGACAGGGCGGCCAGAAACCCGTGGGCGACCATGATCAACACCGCCCCGGTAAGGCCGATCAGGTTCAGGCTGGCAATGCCCAGAAAAATAAAGCCCATGTGCGCCACGCTTGAATTGCCGATCAGCAAATTCAAATTCCGCTGCCGCATGGCCACCCAACCGACATAGAGGATGTTCCCGATGGCCAGCCAAGCGATGACCGGCACCCAGCTTTTCGCGGCGTCCGGCAGCAACGGCAGGGCGATGCGGATCAGGCCGTACAGCCCGAATTTCTTCAACACCCCCGCGTGCAGCATCGCCGTGGGCGACGGCGCCGAGCCGTAACCCAGCGGTGCCCAGGAATGAAACGGCCAGAGCGACACCAAAATCCCGAAGCCGAACAGCAGCAGCGGGAAGATGAAGTTCTGCGCCTGGACCGCCAACGCGTGCTGGGGGTCTTTGGCGTAGGTGATCAGGGCCGGCAAATCAAAGGTGTGCGCCCCCAGTTGCACGTATAGGGCGATCAAACCAATCAACGCGATGAGGGCGCCCACGCTCAGATACAGCGTGATCTGAAAGGTGGCGTAATTCTTCCGTTCACCGCGGCCCCAGACGCCGATCATGATGAACGTCGGCACCAGGGCCAGTTCATGCAGAAAATAAAAGCAGAACAAATCCAGCGAAGCGAAGGCCCCCAGAATGCCGCCCGTCATGAGCAGCAGCAGAATGTAAAATTCCTTTTCCCGCTTCTGAATCTCCCAGGAACAGCACGTCGCCGCAAACCCGACCACCGCCCCCATCAGAATCAGCCCCACGTTCAACCCGTCCACCCCCACATGATAACTGATGCCCAGCGACTGCACCCAGGGGATTTGCTGTTCAAATTGAAATCCGTTCTGCCCCGTCTGGAAGTTGCAGAACATGTCCACGGCCAGCGCCATGGAGATGAACGTGGCGAGCAGCGCCACCGACCGGATGATGACGCGGTAATTACCCGGCACCAGCACCAGCACCAAGGCCGCCAGCAGCGGCCAGCCCGATATGTAAGTCAGTATGGACATCGCAAATTATTTCCCGAGCACCAAGTAAAGCAACACCGCCACCCCCAAGGTGAACAGAAACGCGTAAGTCTGCAGGTTGCCGGTCTGCATGAGCCGCAGGGCGCGGCCCGAGAAATCCGTCCCGCCCCGCACGAACCCCAGGCACACGCCTTCCACCAGCCAACGGTCAATCCAATCCGCCACCGCCGCAATGAAATCATGCAGGCGGATGAACGTGGCCTCGTACAATTCATCAAAGTAAAACCGGTTTTTCATGGCCGTGGCCAATCCGCCCAGCCTGGCCGGCAACGGGTCGGTCGTGGCATCTTTGTAGACGCCCCGCGCCGCGAGAAACCCGAACGCCACCGCGGCAATGCCGATGCTGGCGGCGAACAGCGAGTGCGTGAACGGTTCCAAAATTCTTTGCCCCAGCGTGGCGGCTTCGCCCCCGGGGGCAAACTGACGGTTGTAAATCTGATCAATCCCTATGACCCCGCCCACAACCGCCAGCAGCGCCAGCACGACCAACGGATAAGTCATTATCGCCGGTGATTCATGAGCATGCTCCGCCGCGTGGGTTTTCGGCTTACCCAGAAAGGCGACATAGAACAGGCGGAACATGTAGAACGTGGTCAACCCCGCCACCACGGCGCCGATGGCAAACAGGCAGTAATCCTTCTGTTCCAGCGCCTGGCCCAAAATGCTGTCCTTGCTGTAGAAACCACTGAAGGGCGGCACCCCGCTAAGGGCCAGCGCGCCGATCCCAAACGTTAGATAGGTGACGGGCATCTTTTTGGTCAGTGCGCCCATTTTCCAGATGTCCTGTTCTTCATGCAACGCATGAATCACGGAACCCGCGCCGAGGAACAGCAACGCCTTGAAAAACGCGTGCGTGGTCAGGTGAAACATCGCCGGGGTCTGGCCCGCCATGCCCACGGACATGACCATGTAACCAAGCTGCGAAAGTGTCGAATAAGCCAGGATGCGCTTGATGTCGTTCTGCTGCACCGCAATCAGGGCCGCCAGCAGCGCCGTGAAGCCGCCGATGCAGGCGATCACATGCAGGGCATCCGCATTGAGCAAAAAGGAAATGCGGCACAGCATATAGACGCCCGCCGCCACCATCGTGGCCGCATGGATGAGGGCGGACACCGGGGTGGGGCCTTCCATGGCGTCCGGCAGCCAGACGTGCAGCGGGAATTGCGCCGACTTGCCCACCGCCCCACAGAAAAGCAGCAGTCCGACCAGGGTCGCCCCCGCGCCCAGCACCGCCGGATTGGCCTTCATTTGAATCTCCAGCCCCGTGAAGTTCAGCGAATGCATCAAATACCACACCATCAAAATTCCCAGGAGGAAACCGAAGTCCCCGAGCCGGTTGGTGATGAACGCCTTTTTCGCAGCGTCCCCCGCGCTGGGTTTCTCAAACCAGAACCCGATGAGCAGGTAGCTGGACACCCCGACCAGTTCCCAAAAAATGAACAGTTGCAGAAAATTGTTGGCCAGCACAATCCCCAGCATCGAGAAGGTGAACAGGCTCATGCAGGCGAAAAACCGGGCCTGGCTGCGGTCGGCGTGCATGTAGCCGTAAGAGTAAATGTGAATCGCCCCGCCCACGCCGGTGACAATCAGAAGCATCATCAGGCTCAACGCATCCAGCTTCAGGCCGAAATCCACGTTCAATCCGCCGATGGTCAGCCAGTTTACGGAGGTTTCCGCGCCCACCGGGGGAAATCCGTTCGCCGCGATGAAGGCCACCGTCAGCCCGAACCCGGCGACAATCGCGCCGATGGACAGCAGGGCGCTGAGGGTGCGATAACCCAGGGTGAACAGGGTGATCCCCGCCGCCGCCAGCAGCGGCAGAAACAAGATGAGCCAGGGTAAAAGTGCGTATTTCATCCGTCAGAGTTTCATCGTGGTCAAATCCTCGACATGCGCCGACTGGCGTTTACGGAAGAGCGCGACGATGAGCGCGAGCCCCACCGCCACCTCCGCCGCCGCCACGGTGATGATGAAGAACACCAGCACCTGGCCGTCCAAACCGTTGGGGACGTCCGGGCTGAACCGGGAAAAAGAGACCAGCGCCAAGTTGGCCGAGTTGAGCATCAATTCCAGCGACATGTACATCACCAGCAGGTTGCGCCGCATGATCACCCCGAGCAGGCCCGTCGCGAAGAGCATCGCGCTGACCACCAGATAATGTTGGAGTCCCACTTGCATGTTATTTCAGATCCTTTTTGCTGAGCGTGACCACCCCGATGATGGCCACCAGCAGCAGGATGGAGATGACCTCAAACGGCAGGGTGTATTTGGTGTACAACAACATCCCCAGCGCATGCGTGTCGCCCTCCACCGCGGGGGGCGAAAGCGGCGGATTGTGGCTGCCGATGGAACCTAGAAAAATGGACAAAATGGCCCCCACGGACAGCAGCCCGGCCACCAGCCCGAAGGTTTTGATGCGGCGACGCTCTTCCTCCTTCAAATCCAGGAGCATGATGACAAAGACAAACAGCACCATCACCGCCCCGGCATAGACAATGATTTGCACAGCGCCGAGAAAGAACGCGTGGAGCAGGACGAACAATCCGGCCATGGAGATGATGGTCAGCACCAGAAACATCGCGCTGGTCACCGGGCTGCGGCTGAAGGGATTCGCCACCACCAGCAGCCCGCACAACAGCGTCAGCGCCGCAAACAAGTAAAACAGAATGTCAGTCATGCCCATGTTCTGAATCCTCAAACTTTGACCGGAAAATTCTCCTGGGCTTGGGCCTCTTCCAGCTTGTGTTTCCACTTCTGGATGCCGGGGCTCACGCCGCCCAGCGACAGGAGCTTTTCCTTGTTGTAAATAAACTCCTCCCGGCTGAGGCCGGTGATGGAATAATCATTTTGCAGGAAAATCGCCTCCTCCGGGCAGACCTCCTGGCAGAAGCCGCAGTAAATGCACCGCAGCATGTTGATTTCAAATTCCTGCGGCATCTTCTCGGCGTTGGTGCGGTCCGCCAGCCGGCCAGCCGGGCCGGGCGGGATGATCTTGATCGCTTTGGGCGGACAGACAAATTCGCATAATTGGCAGCTCACACATTTGGTGTTGCCCTCCTGGTCCTTCACCAGATACGGCGCGCCCCGGTAATTGGCCGGCAGCGTCCATTTCTGCTCGGGATATTCCATCGTCACGACCTTGCGCTGGATGAGCGTCGAGTAGGCGTGCTTGAACGTGACCCGCAACCCGCCGAGGATGGCCGGCAGATAAAGTCTTTCCCAAAACGTCAAAGGTTTGCGATTAACGATCTTGCTCATGTTGTCTTCAACCACATCCAGATGGCCGTCACCAAAATGTTGACCAACGCCAGCGGAAGAAACCGCCGCCAGCCCAAATCCATCAACTGGTCGTACCGGAAGCGCGGGAACATCCAGCGCACCCAGATGAACAGCACCATGAACGCCAGCATCTTCACCACAAACACCAGGATGTGGGCCACCCCCAGCCCGAGGGTCGTGGCCGGATGATCCAAGCCCCAGAACGGAAGCGTCCAGCCGCCGAAAAACAACGTCACCATCATCGCCGACGACGCCACCATGTTGGAGTATTCGGCCAGGAAAAACAGCGCGAATTTCATTGAGCTGTATTCCGTGTGATACCCGCCCACCAGCTCGGTCTCCGCCTCCGGCAGGTCGAACGGCAGCCGGTTGGTTTCCGCAAACGCGGCCACCAGGAAAATGAAAAAGGACACCGGGGCATAAAACACGAGCCAGCCCTGCTCCGCCTGCCAGCCGATGATCCGGCCCAAATTCAAGTTGCCGACGATCATCAGCACCGGGATGACGGACATGCCCATGGACAGCTCGTAGGAGATCATTTGCGCGCTCGACCGGATGCCGCCCAGAAAGGGGTATTTGGAATTGGCCGCGTACCCCGCCAGGACAATGCCGTACACGCCCAAGGAGACGATGCCGAACGTGTAAAGAATTCCCACGTTCAAATCGGCCAGCACCATTTTCTGCGCGCCCAGTTGCGAACCAAAAGGAATCACCGCCAAGGTCATCAGGGCTGGGATCATGACGATTGCCGGGGCCAGCCAGAAGTAAGTTTTACGCACGCCCGCCGGCATGAAATCCTCTTTGAGAAACGCCTTCAACCCGTCCGCCATCGGCTGGAACACCCCCAAGCGGGTGAGCAGCGGGCCGATCACCGGCAAATATCTAACAAACGGCGGCGCGACGCGGTTCGGCCCCACCCGGTCCTGAATCCACGCCGAAATCTTGCGTTCGGCCAGCACGGAGTAGGCCACCAGGGTCAGCACCGCGCCGATCACCACGACAAGCTTGATCAGGCTGAATATGATGAAACTCGGGTTCATTTTAAATGGTCACCGTCACTCCCGTGTCCCCAAGGCCCGCCCACGTCAGACCGGCAAACGCCGGCACTTCCTTGGCCATTTGATTGAACAAACCTTCAATCGTCACATAACCGTTCAGGCCGGCGACGTTGTGGATCAGCTCGTGCAAAAATTCCCATTCGGCCCGCGCGTCGCCGGGCGCCTCAACCGCCTGCATGAACTTCTGCACCCGGCCTTTGGCGTTGGTGAAGGTGCCGCGCTTTTCCACGGGGGCGGCCCCGGGCAGGACATAATGCGCCAGCTTCGTGGTCGCGCCGGGCAAAAGGTCGCTGACAATCAGCGTGTCCAGTTTGGCCAGCAACTCCGGGCCGATACCATGGGCGGTCACATCCTCGCCAAGCACCAGCAGCGTCTTGATTTTGCCGGTTTCGATGCCGCGGGCAATCTGCGGCAGATTGGCGCCGATTTCGGTGAAGCAGATCCCGGTCAGCCGGGCACCGTTGGTGTTCGGATTCTTGTCCGCGCTCACCAGCAGCCGGTCTCCCTCGCCGGTGTGTTCCAGGGAATCACTTAACGCGCCGAGCCGGGCCTTCAACTTTGCCAGCAAATACAACTCCTCGTTGGTCTGTTTCGCCGAGGCCACGATGGCCACCGAACCCGCCGGGGCGTGTTTCAACTTGTCGGAGATTTCATTCAAGGCCGCTGACCAGCTCGTTTTGATCAGGTCCCCCTGGCCGGCGGCGCGCACCAGCACATCCCGCAGGCGTTCTTCCCCGCCGATCCACTTGTAATTCAGCCGGCCGACATCGCACATCCAGGGGCCGTTGACGGCATCGTTTTCCCGGGGCGTAAAACGATAGACTTTTTCCTCGCGCGAACTAACCAGGATATTGCAGCCCGTGGCGCAACTGGCGCAGACACTCTTGGTCTCCTTGAGGAACCAGACGCGCATCTGAAAACGGAAATCCTTCGAGGTCAACGCGCCCACCGGGCAGATGTCCACAGTGTTGAGCGTGTAATTATTGTCAAACCGGGTGCCGGGGTAGGCGGCGATGGTGTTGTAGGAACCCCGGTTGACGATGCCCAGCTTGTCATCCTGGGCGATGTCGCGGGTGAACCGGATGCAGCGCGTGCAGAGAATGCAGCGCTCGTCGTCCAGCATAATCCGCGGGCCGAGGTCCACCGCCTTAGGCTTGTGGACCTTGTGCTCTACAAACCGGCTGGCGCTCTGGCCGTAATCCACTGAATACTCCTGCAACTTGCATTCGCCGGCCTGGTCGCAGATCGGGCAGTCCAGCGGATGGTTGATCAACAAAAATTCCAGCACCCCCTCGCGCATCTGCTTGACCCCGGGGGTGTTGTTGTAAATCTCCATGCCCGGCGAAATTGGCGTGGCGCAGGCGATGGCCGGACGCGGTGATTTGGCGATTTTGGGCGTGCCGTCGGCGTTCATCACCGGCTTGCGGTCGGGGCCGATCGCCGGCGTGCCGAACTCCACCAGGCACATGCGGCAGTTGCCGGCCACGGGCAGCTTGGGATGGTAGCAATAATGCGGAACATCCGTCCTGGCCAGCTCGCAGGCCTGAATCATTGTGGTGGGCGTGAGCTTGCCCGTCCAGTCGGGCATGAGCTTGGGCACTTCGATTTCGCGCCCGTCCACCTTCACCTTGATTTTTTCAATCGCGGGCGCGGCGGGCTTCGTCTCAGTTGTGGCGGCGGTTGACATGGTGATCAATGATGCGCTCCGGCCAGTTGTTTGGGTTCCGACGGCCCGGCGGCTTCCTTCGCTCGGCGAGCTTCATCCGCCACACCCTTGGCGACAAATTCATCCTTGAACTTGGCGACAAAACTCTGCACCGGCCAGGAGCAGGCCTCGCCAAAGGCGCAGATGGTGCGACCGCCCGGAATGTTGTCGGCGATTTTGACCAGGTAATCAGCGTCCGCCGCCCGGCCCGCGCCGTGCGCCATGCGCTGCAACGCCTTGTTCATCCACAGCGAACCCTCACGGCAGGGCGTGCATTGGCCGCAGCTTTCGTGCGCGTAGAACTCGCTCAGATTGGCCAGCGCCTCCACAATGTCCACGGTGTCATCCATGACAATGATGGCGCTGGAACCGCTCATGGTACCGGCCTGCGCCAGCGAATCAAAATCATAGGGCAGATCCAGCATGTCGGTTTCCACCACCACTTCACGGCCCTCGGCGTCCTTTTTCTTGAGCTTGAACTTTTCGCCGGCCTTCAAGACCTTGGAGGAGGAGCCGCCGGGAATCACCGCCTTCAACGTGCGACCGTCGCGCAACCCGCCGCCAAATATCGGGTCGAAGATCAGTTCGCCAATGGTGGCCTTACCCACCTCAATTTCGTAGTAACCGGGCCGTTTGACCAGGCCGCTGAGGCTGACGATGCGCGTGCCGGTGTTGTTGGGCGTGCCCAGTTTGGCGAACTGCGCGCCGCCCATTTCCACGATGTGCCGCACATTGCAGAGCGTCTCCACATTGTTGACGATGGTCGGGCACATCCACAGGCCCAGCACGGCCGGGAAATACGGGGGTTTGATGCGCGGATAAGGACGTTTGCCCTCAAGCGACTCGATCAGCCCGGTTTCCTCACCGCAGATGTAAGCCCCCGCGCCGCGGTGGACGTAAATCTCCAGATCGTAGCCGGTGCCCAGGATGTTCTTGCCCAGGAAATTGTTGGCCCGGGCCTCGTTGAGCGCCTTGACCAGCAATTTCGCGCCCTCGGGCATCTCGCCGCGGATGTAAATGTAGGCCAAATGGACGTCGTTGGCGAAACAGGAAATGATCATCCCCTCGATCAACTGATGGGGATCCTTGTGAATGATCTGGCGGTCCTTGAACGTGCCGGGCTCGGACTCGTCGGCGTTGCAAATCAGATAAATTGGCTTGCCGCTCCGCCGGTCCACGAAACTCCATTTAAGGCCGCAGGAGAAACCGGCGCCGCCCCGGCCGCGCAGGCCGGACACCTTGACGTCGTCGCGAATCTGCTCCTGGGGGGACAGTTTTTTGCCGTCCGGCAGGTCTTTCGGCGACAGGGCGAGGGCCTTCCGGAGGGCCGCATAACCGCCATGGCGCAAATAGCATTCAATGTCCGGGGTGTACCCCGGCTCATCGGCATGTTTCAATATTAACTTGTATTCTTGCGGCATATCGCGGCTTGACTCAAATTTTAAAGACCTTATCTTTCCATACCGTCGTTTGCCCGATGGTGTAACGGTAGCACAACAGACTCTGAATCTGTTTGTCATGGTTCAAATCCATGTCGGGCAGCCATTTCATCACGTTTTATTTGCAATTCCCCACGATTTCATCCGCTTTTTGATGGCTCACGCCCTCGTAAAAGGCGTCGTTGCACATCATCACCGGCGCGGTGCCGCAACTGGCCAGGCACTCGACAAATTCCACCGTGTACCGCCCATCCGCCGTGGTCTGCGGCCCGTGCTTGTGGGCGTCCAGGCCGAGCCTCTCGCAAAAATGCCGGTGCAAGTCATATCCGCCGCCGAGGGCGCAACTGAGGGTGCGGCAGACCTTGATCTGAAATTTCCCCACCGGCTGCTGTCGCAGCATCGGATAAAACGTCAGAATCTCCAAGACGTTGATCGGTTGCAGCCCCAGTTTGGCGGCGGTCCACTCCACCGCCTCCTGCGAGATCCAGCCGAACTGTTCCTGGAGGGCGTGCAGCACCATGAGGGATGCCGCGCGCTTCACGGGATAATGCGTGATCAGCTCGTCAATCTCCGCCGCCACATTGGCTGGTAGGCTGAAGCTCATGTTGTTTTCCATGCTCACCGGTCACTCTCCCCCATGACGAAATCCAGCGAGCCCAAAATCACCGGCACGTCGCTGATCATATGGCCGGGCAATAAATCCGGCAGGATGCTCAGATTGATGAAGCTGGGCGCGCGGATTTTGAGGCGGTACGGCGTGCCGCCGCCCCGGCTGTTGATGTAAAAGCCCAGTTCGCCCTTGGGGTTTTCGTGACCGAAATAGACTTCGCCCGCCGGCGCGTTCACGCCCTCGGTGACCAGCATGAATTGATGAATCAATTCCTCCATGCTGGAGAGCACCTTGCCCTTGGGCGGCATCGTGATTTTGCCATCCTCAATGCAGACCGGTTCGTGGGATTGGTTGTCCGCACCACCGGGGAGTTTGTCGAGACACTGCTGGATGATACGCATGCTCTGCCGCATTTCCTCCATGCGCACCAAGTAACGGTCGTAGCAATCGCCGACACCGCCCACCGGGATGTCAAAATCCAAATTTTGATAACACAGGTAAGGCTGGTTCTTGCGCAAATCGAAATCAATGCCGCTCCCGCGCAGATTCGGGCCGCTCAAGCCGTAATCAACCGCCATTTCCTTGGAGATGATCCCCAAATCGCGAAGACGGTCCACCCAGATGCGGTTCCGGGTGAGGAGGGTCTCTGCTTCGGCCAGGGACACGGCAAATTCCTTGAGAAACTGCCGGCACATGTCCGTCCAGCCCGGCGGGATGTCCCGCGCCACCCCGCCGATGCGGGTGTAACTGGTGGTCAGCCGGGCGCCGCTGGCCGCCTCGGCCAGGTTGTAAATTTTTTCGCGCTCGGTGAAGGTCAGCAGGAACACCGTGACCGCGCCGGTGTCCATGGCGAACGCCCCCAGCCCCAGCAAATGCGCGGAAATCCGCGCCAGCTCCGCGCACATCACCCGGATGTACTGGCAGCGCGGCGGCAGCTTGTCATGGATGCCCAGCAGCTTCTCCACCGCCAGGGCGTAAGCCACGTTGTTCGCCAAGGGCGCCAGATAATCCAGCCGGTCCGTGTAGGGGATGAACTGGGTGTAGGTCATGTTCTCAGCGATCTTCTCGTCGCCGCGATGCAGATACCCCACATCCGGATCGGCCTTGGTGATGACCTCGCCGTCGAGCTCCAAAAGGATGCGCAGCACCCCGTGCGTGGCCGGGTGCGACGGCCCCATGTTCAGCACCATGCGGTCGCCCGTGGCATCCGGCAGTTCCGCCGCCGCCCGCGCGGCGCGCGCGGCGGAATCCCGAATTTCAATGTCTTGAACCGTGGCCATTTAAATAAAATTATAAGTTGCCATCGTCAGTCCTCCGGGGTGCGCACGCGCGGTTCACGACCCGTCGCATCGCCGCCGCCGGGCAGCGTCACGAACGGCCCTCCCTCCAGCGGCGCGGGCCGGGTGAACGCCACGCCGGGCAGGTCGGTGGGCTTGCCCGCCAGCGGGAAATCCTTACGCAACGGGAAATACGGGTACCCCTCCCACATCAGAATCCGGCGCAAATCCGGGTGGCCGGCAAACCGGATGCCCATCATGTCATAAATCTCACGCTCGTGCCAGTTGACGGTGCGCCAGACCTCCAGCACGCTGGGCAGCTCGGACTTTTCCTCAGAGACGCTCGTCTTGATCCGCAGTTCTTCGCCGCGTTTCAGCGAACGCAAATGGTACACCAGCGTCCAACGCGGGTCTTCCCCGTAGTTGTCCACGCTGCTGAGGTCCACCAAGTAGTCAAAGCCGAGCTGGCGCTTCGCAAACTGGCACAGCTCCAGAATCCGGTCTGGGTCGGCCAGGGTGAGGGTCCGTTCGCCACGAAACTCCGACGGCCCGGAGATGGCGGTTCCGAATTGGGCTTGGATTTTTTGGATGGATTCGAGGGCGGCCACGTTGGGTTAAGATATTGCCGGCGCGGTGAACCGGTTCAAGACGTTCAAGTTTTTCAAGACCGGCTGGGTGCGGATTTTATTCTGCAGCTTGATCAGCGCATCCAGCACCGCTTCCGGGCGCGGCGGGCAGCCGGAAACATAAATATCCACCGGAACAATATTGTCCACCCCCTGCAGCACGGCGTAACTGCGGTACATGCCGCCCGTGGAGGCGCAGGCCCCCATGGCGATGACCCATTTGGGCTCGGCCATTTGATCGTAAATGCGCTTCAAACAGGAGGCCATCTTGTAAGTGACCGTGCCCGCGACGATCATGCAGTCGGACTGGCGCGGGGAAAAGCGCATTACTTCCGAGCCAAACCGGGAGATGTCAAACCGGCTCGCCCCGGCGGCCATCAACTCGATGGCGCAGCAGGCCAGGCCCATGGGCATGGGCCAGACGGAATTGGCGCGGAACCAATTCAAGGCCGCGTCCACGGTGGTGACCACCACGTCGCCCTCGATCTTGGAATCGTAGCCAAATTCGCTTTTTGTCTGCATAAAATAAGGTCCTTAAATCAAAGACCGGGAAAGCCTAATACCCAGAAAAAAGCGGGGCAAGCCAATTGTGATTTTTTTCACAAGGATTCCACGCCGGTGGAAAATAGGCCAAAACGTGCTGCGACTGGGTGGCACCCTGAACGCCCAAAAAAATGAAACTGTGATTTTGGTTGTTTTTGGTTATTTTTAGTTATTTCAACGAGCAACTCGCTGATTGTAAACAACTTGCGAATAACATGATCCTCCCCGTTGTCAGACCGGCCGGATACCTCGAAATATTAGTTGTAAGACACTGTATTAAAACAGCTTGCGTTAATTTCTAGGAATGAAGTTGCGGCGGACGGGATGGGGGGGCAGGCGGGCCAGCTGCGGCTCATGGATCCGCGCGCCGGGACGGATGGTTCAGCGCGCACGAGGTTTTCCGCGGGGGCGCGGAAAACAGCGCCCGGGGCGGGCGCGCTCCCATTTCTATTCCGGAGGCCGGGTTCAGTTTCCCCCTGCCGGGGCGGGGGGAGAGGCGGCGGCCAGCCGGGGGGTCCCCGGCCAGGCGGTCCAACCGCCCCCCAGTGCTTTGATCAATTGAACGGCGGCGATCAGCCGTTGGCCAGCCAGCTCAGCATTCGCGCGTTCGGCCGCCAGCGTCGCGCGGCTGGCATCCACCACGGTGATGTAGGCCACAATGCCAGAACGATACTGTTGAGTAGCGAGGTCGGCGGCGTGCCGGGCGCTGTCCACCGCCCGCTCCTGGGCCGCCGCCTGGTCGCCCAAATGCCGGATGTCGGCCAGACTGGTTTCCACGTCACCAAACGCCACGAGCACCTGCTGGCGATACAGCGCCATGGCTTCGGCCAGGGCGCCTTGGGAGCGCTCCAAATTCGCCCGGTTCCGGCCGCCGGCAAAGACCGGCAGCGTGAGGCTCGGGCCGAGGGACCACGTCCGGCTGTTCCAATTAAACAAGGAATCCGCGTCCCCGCTGAGAAAACCGCCAGAGCCGGTCAGGGTCAGCACGGGAAAAAAGGCCGCGCGGGCCACCCCGATTTTTGCGTTCGCCGAGGCCAGCGTTCGTTCCGCCGCGGCCACATCGGGGCGGCGCTCGAGCAAATCGGCCGGCAAGCCCGCCGGCACCACCGGCGGCTGGGGATGCCAGTCGGAGTTCGCCGGGGTGAGGGCCGGCAGGTGGAAGGCGGAGGGATTTTCCCCCACGAGGATGGCCAGCGCATTCTCCATTTGATCGCGCTGGCGCCCCAAGGCGGCGGCGTCCGCCTCGGTACTGGCCAGTTCGGTTTCCGCCTGGGCCACGTCCAGTTCATTGCCGATGCCGCCGTCGAAGCGGCTGCGCACCAGTTGCACTTGTTCATGGCGCAACGCCACGGTGCTGGTTACGGTGGCGATTTCCGCGTCCAGCGCGCGCAGGCCGAAATAATTGTCCGCCACGTCCGCCTGCAGGGTCAGCAGCACATTGTAGTACGCCGCCAGAGTGGCCTGCGCGTCGGCGCGGGCGCCTTCAAAACTCCGCCGCACCCGGCCCCAGAGATCCACCTCATAGCTCAAATCCAGGGGGGTGCTGAAGGTGTTGGCCGTGAGGTTTCCGAAACCAGGCTCCGCGGCGGGCGAATATCGCTGCCGGTTGTAGCTGGGGTCAAAGTTGACGCTGGGGAACAGGTCGCTTTTGGAAATGCGGGCGGTGGACCGCGCCTCCTCCACCCGGGCGACCGCAGCCTTTAAATTCTGGTTGGCCTGCACCGCGCGGTCTTCGAGCGCGTTCAACGGCGCGTCGGCAAACAACGTCCACCAGGCGTCTTTGGGCACGTTGTCCAGCGGCCGGCCCTCCTTCCAATTGCCCGGCGCCTCGGTCTTGTACTGGCCGGGCAGCGCATTGGTGGGCGCCTGGTAGTCGGGGCCCACGGTCAGCAACCCGGCGGAGGCGGAAGCCGCGGTGAACAGCAGACCGGCAATCAACAACCCCGCCACCGCGGCTCCGGGGGCCAGCGGGGCGTTCGGGGCGACCACGGGCGCGCGGTGTTTCTGCGCACCCAGTTTCATCAGGGTGACATAGAACACCGGCGTGAGAAACAACCCGAACAACGTCACGCCGATCATGCCGGAGAACACCGCCACGCCCATTGCCTGGCGCATCTCCGCCCCAGCCCCGCTGGCCACCACCAGGGGAAAGACCCCGGCGATGAAGGCGATGCTGGTCATCAAAATCGGCCGCAACCGCAGCCGGCAAGCCTCCACGGCGGCGTCCAAGGGGGTCAGGCCTTCGTCCTGTTTGCGCTTGGCGAATTCCACGATCAGAATCGCGTTCTTGCACGCCAGCCCCACCAGCACAATCAGGCCGATCTGGGTAAAGATGTTGTTGTCGCTCCCCTTGAGCCACACCCCGACGATGGCGCAGAGCAGGCACATCGGCACGATCAAGATGATGGCGATGGGCAGCCGGAAACTCTCGTACAGCGCCGCCAGCACCAAGAATACCAGCAGGAGGCACAACGGCCCGACGTACACGGCGGTGTTCCCCGCCAGAATCCGCTGGTAGGTGAGTTCCGTCCATTCGTAGGACAACCCGCGCGGCAGCGATTCGTCCATGATCTTGCCCATCATCGCCTCCGCCTGGCCCGAGCTGTAGCCCGGGGCCGGCGCCCCGTTGAGTTCCGCCGCCGGATAGCCGTTGTAGCGCATCACCCGGTCCGGACCGTGCGATTCGGTCACTTTGACGAGCGTTCCCAGCGGCACCATATCACCCCGGTCATTGCGGGTCTTGAGCCGGGTAATATCGTCCGGGTGGGACCGGAACGGCGCATCGGCCTGCGCGAAGACTTCGTAGGTGCGGCCAAACCGGTTGAAGTCGTTCACATACAGCGAGCCCAGATAGATCTGCATCGTTTCGAAGAGATTTTGCAGCGGCACGCCCTGGGTCTTGGCTTTCACCCGGTCCACATCCGCATCCAGTTGGGGCACATTCACCGTGAACGTGGAGAACACGCCGGCCAGTCCGGGCGACTGATAGCTCCGGCCCATAATCCCCTGCAGATTTTGATAGAGCGCGTCATACCCGAGGTCGGCGCGGTCTTCCACATACAACTTGAACCCGCCAATGGTCCCCAGGCCCATGACCGCCGGCGGCGGCACGGCCAGCACGTAGGCGTCCTGGATGGCGGACAACTTCCGGTTCAAAGCGGTGGTGATGGCGGGACCGCTCAGGTTGGGCGTCCGGCGTTCCTCAAACGGTTTGAGGGTGAAGAAGACAATGCCTTCGTTGGGCGCCACGCTAAAACCGCTGATGCTCAGTCCGGGAAACGCCACGGCCGCCTCCACGCCCGGCGTGTTCAGGCCGAGGTCGGACATCCGCCGGATCACCGTTTCCGTGCGGTCCAGGGACGATCCGTCCGGCAATTGCGCGAAGGCGATCAGATATTGTTTATCCTGCGTGGGCACAAACCCGGTGGGCACCCGGTTGAAACTCCAACCGGTCAGCACCACCAGCCCGGCGTAGAGCACCAAGGCGATGAAGGCCTTCCGCAGCACCTGGTTCACCCCGGCGGAATAACGTTCGCCCGCCCAGGCGAACCCCCGGTTAAACGGACGGAAAAACCAGCCCAGGCACGTCTCCATGGAGCGCCACAACCAGTCTTTCGGCTCGTGGTGGCTCTTGAGGAGCACGGCGCACAACGCGGGCGACAGCGTCAGCGAGTTAAAGGCCGAGATGACGGTGGAAATGGCGATGGTGATGGCAAACTGCTTGTAAAACTGGCCGGTCAGGCCGCTGATGAACGCCGTGGGGATGAACACCGCACACAGCACGAGCGCCGTGGCCACAATCGGCCCCGTGACTTCGCGCATGGCGCGCTTCGAGGCTTCAAACGCGGTCAGGCCCAGCGCGATGTTGCGCTCGACATTTTCAACCACCACGATGGCGTCATCCACCACGATGCCGATTGCCAGCACCAGGCCGAAGAGCGACAGCGCGTTGATGCTGAAGCCCAGGGCCAGCATCACCGTAAACGTGCCGACCAGGGACACCGGCACCGCGGCCAGCGGAATGATCGCCGCCCGCCAGGTCTGGAGAAACAGGATCACCACCAGCACCACGAGCAAAATCGCCTCCACCAAGGTGTGGATGACGGCTTCAATCGAGTGCCGCACGAACACCGTCGGATCATAGACGACGGAATAATCCACGCCCTGCGGGAAGTTTTTTTTCAGTTCCTCCATTTTGGCGCGGACATCGGCGGACAATTGCAGGGCGTTGGCGCCGGGCGACTGGAAAATGGGAATGGCCACGGCGGATTTGTTGTTCAACAGCGAGCGCAGGGAATAGCTGCCCGCACCAAGTTCAATCCGGGCGACGTCCTTGAGCAGGGTCTTGCCGCCATCGGGCGAGGTTTTGACGACGATCTGGCCAAATTCCTCCTCCGAGATCAGCCGGCCTTTGACATTCACCGCCATTTCAAAGTTGACCGGGTCCTTCACCGGCTGCTGCCCGACCACCCCGGCCGCCACCTGAACGTTTTGCTCGCGGATGGCATCCACCACATCGCTGGCGGTCAGGTTGCGGGCCGCGATTTTATCCGGGTTGAGCCAGATGCGCATCGCGTAATCGCCCGAGCCGAAGATTTCCACATCCCCGGCGCCCGGGATCCGGGCCAGCACGTCCTTGACCTGCAAGGTGGCGTAGTTTCGCAGATAGATCTCGCCGTAACGGCCGTCCGGGGAAAACAAATGGACGACCATCGTGAGATCGGGCGACTGCTTGGTGGTGGTCACGCCCAAGGTGCGCACTTCTTCCGGCAGCTTCGGCAAGGCCTGCGCCACGCGGTTTTGCACCTGCACCTGGGCCTTGTCCACATCCGTCCCCAGCTTGAAGGTGACCGTGGTGGTGAGTACGCCGTCCCCGGTCGCCTGCGAGAAAATATACAGGGAGCCTTCCACGCCGTTGATCGCCTGCTCCAGCGGGGAGGCGACCGTTTCCGCAATCGTCTTGGGGTTCGCCCCGGGATAGGTCGCCCGCACGACAATCGTGGGCGGGACGACTTCCGGGTATTCCGCGATGGGCAACCCCCACATGGCCAGGAGGCCCATGACGAAAATGGCGATGGAAAGCACGCCGGCAAAAATCGGCCGCCGGATGAAAAAATCTGAGAAGTTCATGGGGTTGGGCGGGAAGTGCGTTTAGCGTTTCGCCGTCGTCAACGCGGGTTTCAATTCCGCCACCGCCGGCTCCGGGGTGACCGCCATGCCGGGGCGAACCCGGGACAGGCCGTTGACGACCACCTTGTCCGACGCGGACAACCCGGTCGTCACCACCCGCAGCCCGGCGATCAACGGGCCGAGCGTCACGGGCCGGTACAGGACGGTGTTGGTGGCGGACAAGGTGAGCACGAATTTGTCGGCCTGATCCGTGCCGATGGCGGTTTCACTGACCAGCAGGGCCTCATGCCGGGCGCTCAACGGGAGCCGGACCCGGGCGAACAGACCGGGCACCAGGCGGCCGTCCTCATTCGGGAACACCGCCCGCATCAGGATGCTGCCCGTGGCGGGGTCCACCCGGTTGTCAAACGATTCCAAATATCCCTGGTGCGGATAATCCGTTTCATCCCCCAGTTGCAGTTCCACCGGCACGCGCCCGTCGGCGGCCGTTCCCAGTTGCTTGTCCGCCATCAGTTGGTTGAACTTCAGCAAGGAGGCCTCGTCCACGTCCGCGTCGACATAAACCGGATTGACGGAAACGAGGGTGGTCAGCAGCGAGGCGCCGCCGGCGACCCCGTTCACATAATTGCCCTCGGTCAGCAAGGCGCGGCTGACCCGCCCGTCAATGGGCGCGCACACCTTGGTGTATTCCAAATCCAGCCGGGCTGATTCCAGGGCCGCCCGCGCCTCCTCGAACCGCGCGGTCCGCGCGTCCGCGTCCTCGGTCGAGATCGCCTTGTTGGCCAGCAGTTGCGCCGTGCGGTTGCTCTCCCGCTGCGTCTGGTCAAACTCGGCCTTGCGCTGGTCATACACCGCCTGGTTCCAGCGCGGGTCAATGACAAACAACACATCGCCTTGTTTCACCAACTGCCCGGATTGGAACCGGACCTCCTGGATGTAGCCCGAGACGCGCGGCCGGATCTCGACCGTTTTAACCGGCTCCGTGTGGCCGGTGAATTCGCGCCATTCCACAATCTCCTGCTGGGAGACCGGGGCGACCGTCACGGTCGGGGCGGCGGCGGCGGGGGGGGCGGCGGCGGGCTGGCCGCCGCAGCCGGGAACTAAACTGATGGTTGCCAGTACTAAAACTGATGCTGAAAGGCGCAAAAAAGTCGTGGTCATGGTGGAATACAAAAGTTGGGTTAAAAGTGGTGGCCGGGCAATTCTCGGGAGCGGTTCAACGCGGCGGGCTCAGCCCCGCACGCCGGCGAACGCCGGAAGGGGCCGGTAAAGGGACTGCCGGCGTTTTTCCCAGACGGCGGCGGCCTGCGCCTTTTCCGCGGCCAAGGTGGCGAACACCAACTGCGGACAGCTCGTGTCCCAGGCCAGCGCCTCGGCCTCATTCAAGACCAGCTTGAGCAGGGATTCATGACCGGCGAGCTGCGCGCCAAACTCCTCCCCCAACCGGGTTTTCACCTGTTCGAATTGGGCGATGAGTTTTTGACAGGACGCCAGGGCGGCGCCGGCCAAAGTCAGGTTTTTGCGGCAATCATTCAGTTGGTTGTCATTGGCGTTCATATTGTCCCTTCATTTTAATAGTTGTCTGTATGGTAAAGTATTTCGTCAAAAAATATTAAATGGCGGCCGGCTCCGCGCTCGCGGCACCCAACACCTCAAACACCCCGTTGGCCAGCTCGCGCAACACTTCCACGTTGTTCTGGATGCGCGCCTGGGTCAGCAGGCCTTCCATATAGGCCCAGACCAGCCGTGACTTGGCGGCCGCATCCGGCGCGTGGACCAACCCCGCCGCGTGGGCGTCGCGCAAAGCGGTTTCGAGATACCTGGCCTTGTGCTCCAGAATCTCCTGGATTTTGGCACGCAGTTCCTGCTCCTGGGTGCAGACCTCCGCCCCCAGGGTGCACAACGGGCAACCCAGCACAAACCCGCTCTTTTGCCGCATTTCCACCTGCATTTCAAAGGAATACTCGCAATAGCGGCGGATCCGTTCCAACGGGGGAACCGTCGGTGAAAAGATCGCATCCAATTCGCGCCGCTTTTCCTGGAAGGTCACCTCCAAGGCCGCCACCGCCACGTCCGACTTCGATTTAAAGAAGTAGTAAAAGCTGCCCTTTTTGACGCCGGCCTTGGCGCAAATATGATCAATCGTGGTGGTCCCGTAAGAACCTGTCCAGATCAACTCCAGAACGGCATCCATTAATCTTGCTTTGGCATCACTGACACGGCCCATAATCTTATTCTTTCAAAAATCGAACTGCTGGGTCCAGGCACGTCCCGAACCACAAAGCGAATTTATCATACTTTACTAAACAGTCAACTATTAATTTAAAAATATTTTGGTCGAAGCAACGAACCAAAGGACTAGGTGGCGGGAGGGCCTGAATTTTCAACCGTGAAATACGCCAAATACGCGAACAAAGGCCGGGGTTTTAACCGCAGCAACGGGTATTTGTGAACGCAGATTATGGGTGAACTCTTTTTTCGGCGTGGGGCATTTGAGGCATTTCTGAATCATATCTGTTGGGTGACCGGATTCTCTTTTTGGAAGAGCCGGCCACAGCCAACGGCAAAATTAATGTGCGCCCCCCCCTGCGACCCTGATATTCTGATGCCATGCTGATCAAGCATTTGAAAGTGGCCGGGCTGCTGTCCTTCGGCCGGACGGGGATTGACCTGCCGATGCAGGGATTGAACGTGTTCATCGGCCCGAACGGCAGCGGCAAGAGCAACCTGATCGAAGTGCTGGCGCTGCTGCGGGCCTGTCCCAAGAACCTGCCCGCCCCGGTCAAGGAAATGGGCGGCATGCGCGAGTGGCTTTGGAAAGGGAAGGACGCACCCAAGGAGGCGGTGATTGAGGCCGTGGTGTCCAATCCCGGAAAAAGCATGAATCTCCGGCATTGGCTGGGGATCCGCGAACATGGAACGCGGTTCGAAGTGGCGGATGAGCGGATTGAAGACGAACAGGCTTATGCCGGCAAATCGGAGCCCCATTTTTATTACCGTTATCAGCGGGGGCACCCGGCCATGCACGGATTTCAAGGAGGAGGAACGCAAGCTCAAGCGGGAGCAAGTCCTGCCCGAGGAATCCATTCTTTCCCAGGTCAAAGACCCGGAACGTTACCCGGCTCTGGCGCGGTTGCAGGACGCGTATGCCAATATTCGGATGTTCCGGAATTGGTCGTTCGGTCCGGGAGCGTTGCTGCGCCAAGAACAAAGCACCCAGGGCAGCAATGACTTTCTGGAGGATGGCGGCGACAACCTGGCCTTGGTGCTGTCCCGAATCCGCAGCGGCGATTTGATGCTTTCGCTTAAAAAGTTGTACGACGGCATCGAAGACATCAGTTTCAACATCCAGACCGGCGCGATTCAGTTGTGGGTTGATGAGGCGGGGGGTGGACGCCGCAAAACGCCAACAACCAGGCTCTCAGACGGAACCCTGCGTTATCTGTGCCTGCTGGCCCTGCTACTGCATCCCGAACCGCCGCCGCTGATCGTGATCGAAGAACCCGAGTTGGGCCTGCATCCGGATGTCCTCCCGCATTTGGCGAAATTGCTGACCGCCGCCGCGGAACGGACGCAACTGGTGGTGACAACTCATTCCCGGATGCTGGTGGATGCTTTCAGTGACCAACCGGAGAGCATTATTGTTTGCGGGAAGGAGAATGGCGAGTCGCGCCTGGAGCGGTTGAGCGCGGGCGATTTGAAGGAATGGCTGGCGGAATACTCGTGAAAGGGATTTCACCGGCCAAGGTCGGGGCCGCATGTCCTCATGCCCAAGCGCTCTTCGACCGCTTGCGGAACTTGTAAACCTCCAGTCACGCCCGGACAAACCACCGAACGGGACTTTGAAACTTTGGCCATGAGGCCGGACGCAGGCCGGCAGAGTTTGTGTGCGCCCTTGGAGAAGGTCATCACGCAGGCGGTCAGCCACGCGCGACGAGTTACTGATGAGACGCTGGGATGCACGACCAAGCCGGAGTGCGCCCGTCCTCGGGCGCAGCAACGAGAGAATGCCAAAAGGCCTTGGAAAACCAGTCCGTGTCGGTGCCATCTGGCGTTGCTGCGCCCGGGGACGGGCGCACTCCGCTGTCGCCTATCCCGCGGCCCTGGCAGTAACGGGGCCAAACGATTACTTCCTGGACCAGGTTGTGACGGTCGA
>Ga0182030_10006977_pt1 | contig 23658 bp, 21 predicted proteins | sample 812S3MmetaG_FD_121299 | JGI IMG/M metagenome (GOLD analysis project Ga0182030, IMG submission 121299) | Permafrost microbial communities from Stordalen Mire, Sweden - 812S3M metaG (Illumina Assembly) | ecosystem: Environmental > Terrestrial > Soil > Wetlands > Permafrost | place: Sweden...
GAATCAGTGTCCGCCCGGATCAGCTGAAGAGTCATATGAACCTGATCGCCGGAACGGGACACTGAGCCTTCAAGGATTGCATCCGCGTGGAGCGCTCGAGCGATTTCCGGAAGCGGCCGGCGAACCCCACGGTACTGCATCACCGAAGTTCGGGAGACAACGCGGAGGGTCGAGTTCTTGGCCAGCATGGTGATCAACTCATCGGTCATGCCGTCGGCGAAGTAATCCTGAGACGGATCGCCGGAGAGGTTATCGAGCGGAAGAACGGCCAGTGAACTGACCTGAGGTCTTGCGGAGAGGCCTAGGAATCGAGCTGCCAAACCGCGCGCATCCGGACTTATGGCGATGAAGGCGAGGACAACCGCCGCTCCGAAGGAGGCGAGCCAAAGGATGATGCGCGAGTTACGAGCGTTCCCCAGCGTCGTGTCGCTATGCTGCGATGCTTTGACAACCGCTTGCGACGGGGTCGGGCTGGCCGTGGCCGGCATCGGGGCGGCAGCGGCGCTTTCGATTTCCATGGGATTAGCTTCGGTCGGCGATAACCAACTCTGGTTTCCGGATAACGATAGGTCAACTGTTGCGAGGGGAGCTATGAATCGATAACCCTTCCCAGTGACGGTTTGCACGAAGCGAGGTCTCTCAGGGTCATCTCCCAGAACTTGACGGATTTTGCGGATGGCGGTGTTGATGCCATGCTCGGTGTCCACAAAGACTTCACTGTCCCACAGGCGCTCGATGATTTCGGTTCGGGTGATGAGATGGCCATTCCCGGCTGCCAACAGAATGAGCAGCTCCATCGGTTTTCTTTCCAGCTTGAGGGCGCGGCCCGCGCGAGACAGCTCAAAGCGGTCGCAATCCACCTTGAAGTCGCCGAATTCAAAGACTCTGAATGGCACGGGAAGGCACCCCCGAGGGTGAAGTATAGCATCCGTTTTAGTGATATGAGTTTGATCGCGTTTCATTTCAGCGAGTTACCGCTTTACCTAATCTTCACCTCGGACTTTACCGCCTCTTCATTGCGTCAGGGACGCAAACCGGGGTTAGCTCAGGTTGCCGGCGATTCCCCGGCCGAGGAGAAAAAGAAATGAAGCCAATACACAGCACGTTGGCCGGCACGTTTGGTGCGCTCGCACTTGCGCTCTTGTTCGTGCCCAATTCCACCGCTCAGTGCGGCGGCCTTCGTCAGCCGTTGCCAACTCACACCAACTGGCATCCTCAACTCGGACAGGCACGGCTTGTGCGAGCCGCATCGGTCACCACTAGCGGTGACGAGTCCGATATCGTGGGCTTTTGGCACGTAAAGTTCATCTCCGACGGCATCAGCACAGGTATACCCAACGGTGTACCCGTTGGCGCCGAAGTAGACGCGGGATACTCTCAGTGGCATAGTGACGGCACCGAGATCATGAACTCGGGCGGCCGCGCGCCGAACACGGGCGACTTCTGCCTCGGCGTATGGGCTAAGGTAGGGCCTAGCCAATACAAACTGAACCACTTTGCCGCGGCATGGGATCCGACAAAGGGAACGGTTGGTCCGGCCGGTCCGGCAGGAGAGCTGATTGGCCCTGCCAATATCAAGGAAGAAGTGATATTGAGCCCCGATGGAAATCACTTCACCGGCGCCTTCACGATCGATCAGTACGACGAAGCCGGCACTACACTGGTTCACTTACAGGGAACCATCAATGGAACCAGAATTACCGTGGCTACTTCGCCATCGAGCGTCTTCTGAAGCTTTGGCGAGCGGTCGGGCGCCTTCACTCCGAGCGGAGCATCGCAGGAGTGAAGGCCCGGATCCTCGGAAAGTATTGAGTTTTCACTATTTGATTGCCGAGCGACGCCGTAGTCCTCAGTTGATGCGAAATCTCCTAGTCGAAACCACGGTCCGTGAGCGGAATTCTGCGGGTTCCGGTCGAGTAACCGGCCACTCGGAAGTTAGATAATAGCCGCCACCACTCCCGGGCCGGCCCGTCCCGCTAACGACTTTTGGAAGACCGCAATTCATAGCCGTTCGCCCATCGAGTTCCTGTATCGGCATTTTTATCTAAACCTCCCCTCAATCGAGTGCCATCCAGCCGTCTCTCCAACCGACTCGAACCGACCTCCTTGCGAGCAGGGCAAAACAAGCGTAACCAGCAAGCCCGCCGGCAAAAGAGGAAAGTTGCGTCGCCTTTGCCACCGGGAGAGCTATGATGGTTCATCGAAAAAATCCCGAAGTAAAGAGGAGCAGGTCATGGGCGTATTCCTCGCAATTATGATCGCCGGTGTCATTGTCTCGATTGGCGGTTCGCTTTTTGGGCACGATCATGACGGTGGCATGGACCATGACCATGGTCACGATGCGGGCTCCGGCAATGAAGCGACCGTCAGCGTCTTTTCGACGAAGGTCATCGGCACGTTCGTCACCGGATTCGGCGCCGGCGGAGCGATCGCTCAGTATCTGTGGGGCAATTTGTTCCGATCCTCCTTGGCCGGCATTCTGGTCGGCGCATTCATGGGGGCCATCATGTACGGCTCGATGAGGCTGTTGTATTCGCAGCAGTCGACATCGCTCGTACAGACAGCATCCCTCATCGGGAGTAAGGCAATGGTCATCACTGAAATCGATGCCAACTCGATTGGGCAGGTAACGATCCGGACGGGAATGGAAGCCCCAACCTACCTCGCGCGTGCAACCCCAGGCAAGCACTTTGCCAAGGGAACGACGGTCGTGGTGATTGCAACCAGCGGCGCTGAAGTCGTCGTTGACGACCAAAAAAACTGAAAGAGGAGAATCAACCGTGGAAGATATGGGTCACTACATCGGCAGCTACTTCATTCCGCTCGTCATTCTGGTTATTGCGGTCTGCTTCCTGCTCGCGTTCAAGTTCATCGCGAGCCGGTACAAGAAGTTCCCACCCAACGTGGCCGGGATTTTCTACGGCCGGAAGTACAAGATCAAGTTCGGCGACAAGGTGGAGGAACGCGGCTACATGGTGGTCACGGGCGGCGGCCGCGTCCTCATGCCCCTTGTCGAATCCTGCAAGGAAATGTCGACGGCGGCGTTCCAGGTGGGCATCGATGAAAACAACATTCCGAATTTTGACAACGTGAAGTTCGTCATCCGGGGCGTGGCGACCTGCAAGGTCTCTCAGATTCCCGAGAACCTCTACAGGGCAGCGGGCGCATTCCTTGAGAAGAGCGATGCCGAGATCCAGGAGTTCATCCGGAATATCCTGAAGGGGCACTTGCGTTCGATCGTAGGCAAGCTGGACATTAATTCTCTGCTCCGCGAGCGGGACAATTTCAACAAGCGGGTCGTCGAGGAATCGGCGCCCGAACTCGCGGCGCTGGGCATGGAACTTGTGAACCTCGTCATCCAGGACATCACGGACGCCGAGGGGTACATTGACGCTCTCGGCAAGCAGGCGGTCGCCGAGACAAAATCGAAGGCCGCGATCAAAGTCGCCGAAGCGGAACGGGACCAGAACATCGCGGTTTCCAATGCTGAGCAGGCAGCAGCGTCGGTGAAGGCGGCCAATGAGGCAACGATCGCCGAGGCCAATCGGGATCGCGACATCAAGGTTGCAAACGCAAAAGCAGCCTCAACGACACAGCAGGCGATTGCGGACAAGGCGTTCGATATAGCAACGACCGCTCAGGAACAGACGCTGCGTGTCGCTCAGGCCAAGCGCGATGCTGCTGTTGTTGAAGCTCAGATCGAAGTGCAGACCAGGGAGGCCACGCGCAGAGAGAAGGAGCTCGGAGCAACAGTTGTGAAACAGGCCGAGGCCAACCGCGAGACGACGATCATCAATGCCGAGGCTGCAAGACAGGCCAAGGTCATTGCCGCGGAGGCCGAAGCGGCGGCACTCACCGCGACCGCGCAAGCCAGGAAGAACGCCGCCACTCTCGAAGGGGAAGGCACGGCTGCGGCGCAGAGAGCCATTCTTGTGGCTCAAGCCGAAGGCGCAGCTGCCGCGAAGCGGGAAGCTCTCCTGGCCGAAGCACAAGGCACGGAGAAACTTGCAGCGGCCTTGCGCGCCATGGACGAATCGGCGCGCTTCATGCTCGTAATGGACAAGCTTCCCGGCTTATTCGACAAGGGAGGCGATGCCGCGGCCAAGGTCATGACCGCAATCTTTGGCAGCGTCGCTGCTCCGCTGGGGCAGATTGACAATCTCAATATCGTGGACATGGGCGGCAACGGCCGTGGCATGGATCAGTTGGCCACGCTCGTGCCCACCACGGTCTTTAAAGTCTTTGCGACGGCCAAGGCCGCGGGCCTCGATCTCACCCCGCTGTTCACTCTGCTGAAGATCGATCCCGCGAAGATGACCAGCCTGCTCGGTGGGGCACTGAATCAGGCTCCCGCATCGGAAGCCGCGCCGCCCGCCGCGAAGCCGGAGGCTTGACTCGATGACGTCCAAAACCTACCCGGCATTTCCCCATCCGGAGCCGAAGGCGATCATTATCTTCTGCGGGGATCCGCGTTTCCTGGTGGCGACCACGCTGTTCATCACGGAGGAGCTTGGGTTCAAGGAGGGAGAGTATTTGCCGCTCTCCCTTCCCGGAGGAATCGCTTCGCTTTCCGAACCCTTTGCCCTCCCGAAGGACTTTAAAGTCCTCAAGGAAGGCTTGCAGTTCTACCTCGAACACATGGGCTCGATTTCGGAAGTGATCCTCATTAATCACGAGGACTGTAGGAAGTATCACGCTCTTGTTGAGAAGCTTGGGACCCTGAGGATTATCAAGGGGGCGATGGCGGAACGCCAATACGCCGACCTCAAGAAGGTTGCTGTCATGGCGTCGAACCTTGTGGCTCGCAAGATCGCGGTTCGGCGCTACTACGCAAAATTCGCGAACGAAGAACGTACTCAGGTTGTTTTCGAAGATGTTTGACAGCTTCAGCTTCGTCGGTGCCCTGCAAACCGTCGGGGCAGCTTTGCATCAATCGATGTGCTCAATCGGGTGCCCGCAGAAACCTGTTCCCTGTTCCCTACTCCGTATTCCCTATTCCCTGCCCCCATCACCTTTCCCTCCCTCCCGCGTCCACTCACTATGACGGGGGTTTGATCTCCATCATCCAGGCCTATCCCCCGCTGGGGTATCCTTTCCTTAGAGGAACTTGACTTGTCCCATCTACGTTTTCTGGCGGTTCTGGCCGCTCTCTGCCTCACCGCCGGCTGCAAAGCCCAAACCGTGTCCGATCCCGTGCTCAACCGCCGTATCGAGGTCACGGTTCGCAGTCAATTCAACGTCCCCCAGGACTACGAAGTGGTCCTCGGTGCGCGCAAGCCGAGCTCATTCACGGGCTACGAGGAACTCCCTGTCACGCTCACCCACGGCGCCCGTACCCAGGTGGTCACGTTCCTTATCTCGGCCGACAACAAGAAGCTGGCCCATCTGGATTCCTTCGATCTCACCAAGGACCCAGGCTCGGACATCGAAGTCGCCGGCCGGCCCATGCGCGGCAATCCGGCCGCCAGGGTCACCATCGTCAACTTCGACGACCTCGAATGTCCCTTCTGCGGGCGCATGCACCAGGCGCTCTTTCCCGCCACGCTGCAGCGCTACAAGAATCAGGTGCGGTTCGTCTACAAGGACTTTCCGCTTGCCGAGATCCACCCCTGGGCCACACGCGCTTCAGTGGACGCCAACTGCCTGGCCGCGCAGAGCGGCGATGTCTATTGGACCTACGTGGACTACCTCCACAGCCACGGCGACGAGGTCACCGGCCCGGACCGCGATCAGGGCAAGAGTTTCGCGGCCCTGGACCGCATCGCCCGGCAGGAGGCTACCGTGGCCAGGCTTGACTCCGCCAAACTCGATGTCTGCCTGGCAAAGCAGGACCCGACCGAGGTGAACAGCTCGGTCAAGGAGGCAATGGCGCTTGGCCTCGACGGAGCGCCAGCCCTGTTTATCAACGGCGAGCGCATCAATGGCGCGGTCCCCGAGGATCTGGTCTGGCGAGCGATCGACCGCGCCCTGCGCGCCGAAGGCGAACAGCCTCCCGCCGCGCCGCCCGCACCGGCCGCGTCGTTGCCGCCGGCTGAACCCCTCAGATAGGTGCCGACTATGCTATCCCAAAACCGGCCTGTGGATTTATCCTTGAGTGCCGGGGCCTTGTCGGGCCCCGCAGGAGCGACCAGGTTGCAAGTTGATTCGCACTTTTTTTCGATTGCATTTTCGATTGCACGGAATCGTTCACGGGTTGCCTTATTCCTTCTAGTAGCCGGAGCTTCGCTGGCGGTCCTGTCGGGATGCCATCGTCCGCCCTCCGCCGACGTTGTGGCAACGGTCAATGGAAAGGACCTGATGCGTGCGGAGCTGGACCGCAACTACCAGGCCAGCCTGGGAGGCGCGCCGCAGAGCCTCTCCACCGAGGAAGCCGGTATTAACCGCCTCAAGGTCCTCCATGAGATGATCGCGGACGAGATCCTCCAGCAGCGCGCCGCCAAGCTCAACCTCTCCGCCAGCGACGAGGACGTCAACGCCAAGATCACTGAGCTCAAAACGCCCTACACGCAAGAGGACTTCAACAACCAGCTCAAGCAGCGCAACATGACGCTGGACGACCTCAAGCGCGAGATCCGCCGCTCCCTGACCAGGGACAAGCTCATCAACAAGGAGATCGAGTCCCGGATCAACGTCACCGATGCGGAGATCTCCGCCTACTACGCTGCCAACAAAGCGGAGTTCAATCTTATTGAACCGCGATACAACTTGGCGCAGATCGTCGTCACCGCCGCTCCTTCCCAGCAGGCCGGCAACCTGCAAAACAACAAGGCATCCAGCGATGCCGATGCCCGCAAGAAGATCCAGATCCTCCACAATCGCCTGGAAAGCGGCGAGGATTTCGCCACCGTGGCCATGAACTTCTCCGAGAATCCGAGCACCGCCTCCAATGGCGGCGACATGGGCTTCATCAAGGAGTCGGACCTCAAAACCGACTCGCAAGTCTACGATGCCATCGGCAAGCTCAAACCCGGTCAGTTCACCGACATTCTTCCCGTCTACGACAACCCCGGCGCGAACCGCAAGGTCATGGCGTATGTCGTCTACAAGCTGATCTCCCGCGAGCCCGCCGGCCAGCGCGAGTTGAAGGACCCCCGCGTCCAGCAGCTCATCCACACAACCCTGCACAACAACCGGGTGCAACTAATCGAGAACGCATACTTCGAGAAGCTTCAGAACGAGGCCAAAATCCAAAACTACCTGGCCGACCAGATCCTCAAACAAGGCGCGCAATAGACCGGCACCTGGGAACACCATTCACCGTCTGGGCGCTGGGTGCCCATTCATACGCGCTCTTTGTGCATGAGTGGGGACCGGCTCCAATCCCTCAACGCCACCACTCCGACCGAATCTCCCGCCCCGCAACCACGTCACACGGAACCCCCGGCTCCGGCGACCATAGTTTCAAATCCTCCACCGCAAACACACTCTCGATCGGTTCCTTCCAGCCGTGCAGCGCGAGATCGAAAAGTCCCCAGTGAATCGGCATGAGCAATCCATGCCCGCCCAGTACCCGAAAGCTCCGCACCGCTCCCTCCGGCCCCAAATGAATATCGGCCCACAGCGGATTGGAAGCGCCGATTTCAAGCATGGTCAGATCGAACGGGCCAAACCGCTCGCCAATCTCTCTGACCCCGTCCCACTCCCCTGAGTCCGCGCCGTAGTAGATACGATGCTTCGGTCCCGCCAGGGCAAACGATGCCCAGAGCGTCTCAAGGCGATTGAATAAGCTGCGCCCGGAGAAGTGGCGCGCAGGCAATGCGGTGACGGTCAGAGACCCAACCTGCGCACTCTGGGTCCAATCGAGCTCTGTGCAATTCGTTGCTTTGACGCCGAGGCTTCTCAAAAGCTCGCCGATACCCAGCGGTGTAATCCAGCGCGCCTGGCGCGGTGGGTCTGTGCGAGCGAGGCGTCGAATGGTGCCCTCTGCCAGATGATCGTAATGATCGTGCGAGATCAGCACCGCATCGATTGCAGGCAATTCCTCAAGCGCCATGGTTGGCGGGAAGAACCGCTTCGGGCCGGCCCACTGGGTCGGCGCGGCGCGCTCATCCCACACCGGATCGATGAGGACACGCACGCCGTCGATCTCGACCAGCGACGAAGAGTGCCCGAACCAGGTTACGCGCAGCCCTGACTCAGGGCCGGCCGCATAAACTCGCGGATCTGTGCGAAACGGCCCCAGGGGTTGTTTCGGCGATCTCGCTTTGGCTCCGAAAAAGAACCGCGGACCGATCTTGAACATGATCGAGAGTCCGCCTAACTGGGTCGGCACCGGGTTCACGTACTTGCGCCCAATCCGCTTGGCTGGCAGAAGAGTCATGCCTATTGGATGGAGATTGGCACATGGGGATTCCCGAAAAGCCAGCGTTCAACCACCCCTCGGGCGATCCGTCATGCGATCATTTGGATTGCGGCACATCGAACCGCTCGAGGGCACGATGAACGGATGGGATCGCAAGTTTATTGAAATGGCCGTGCTGGTCAGTTCGTGGTCGAAGGACCCGTCGACAAAGGTCGGATGCGTCATCGCGGACTCCGACCACGCCCAGCTTTCCGAGGGCTTCAACGGATTTCCGCGCGGCATCGCCGACGACGAACGGCTCAACCAGCGGGAGATCAAGTACCGGCTCATCGTGCACGCCGAAGCCAACGCCATCGCTGCCGCTGCGCGCAACGGCCACGGCCTGAAGGGCTCTACGGCCTACGTGACTTTCTGCCCCTGCCCGCAATGCGCGGCGCTGCTCATTCAAGCCGGAATCGTCCGCGTGGTCACGATTGAAGGAGCCACTCCCGCGCACTGGCTGGCCGAGTGCGAGATCGCCAAGGGCATGTTCCGCGAAGCCGGCGTTGCCTACGAAGAGGCGCAGCGAAACGCCTGAACCAGTCAATGCTCTGAAAGGGCACTGGAAAAGCAGTCATCGAAAACAAATAAGTCGTCAATTTTTTCAATGCGCAGAACAGGCAAGATCGGCAAGATGGCCGCACCCGCAGCACAAATTAGCGCAAAATCCAGCGCAGGTCAGGCCGCATGTATGAACCGAAACTTCTCTATCGGCGACAATCCCCCCGAGACCGAGATGAAGGCGGAGGTTCGCGCTAGAATTTGAGTGAATCGATCCTGGGTGAGTGGAGAGTATGGATGACGAAAGCGACGCGACTGGCCCCGAAGGCACAGGCACCGCCCGAGGTAAAAGAGACTCCTTTCGAGGCACTGGCCAGCATCTGTAGTGTGCTGGTGGTGGGCCTCTTCATTCTCACGTTTCTTGCTCAGAACTACGTCATTCCGTCGGGTTCGATGGAGAACACGTTGCTCATAGGCGATCACCTGGTCGTCGACCAGATCACGCTCATGGCGCCCGCTTCGTGGATGCCGCTAATCAGGTATCGCGAGCCGAGGCGCGGCGATATCGTGGTGTTCCACAAGCCCGTTTATCAACCCGGTATTGATGCGACAGACGCCGATGGGACGCCGCAGTACACTCCCCTGGTGAAGAGATTGATTGGAGTGCCCGGCGATCATATTCATCTACGCAGCGGCATTGTGTTTGTGAATGGCGTCGCACAACCGGTGGGATTTGCGCAGCCGACCACGACGGATAACTTCAACGAGTTTCTCGACGATTTCCCCGCAGTACCTCCAGCCGGGGTGCCCGGGGCAACAGAGTCGTGGGCCGTGAACTTCTCGACTTATATCCAGGACGGCGACCTAGTGGTTCCACCCGGCATGTATTTCATGATGGGCGACAACCGGCACAACAGCCTGGACTCGCGCTTCTGGGGCTTCGTGCCGCGCGCCAACATGCTTGGCCGTCCGCTGTTCAACTATTGGTCGTTCAAGGCCAAAGAGGCGCGACTTGAACAAACGGGAGTTGTCAACAAGCTCGCGTGGATCGGCCACGTTTTGGTGTATTTCTTCCCCGATACGCGCTGGAAACGCACTTGTCACGTTGTTCATTAAAGTGAAATCGTAAGATCCCGATTCGCTCTTGTTACGTTCCGGTCGTATTACCGCCAATGCAGAAGTTTCAGCGGTAGAAACGCGTACTCCCGGCGTTTGCGATCAGGTGTAGCCAGGTGCCCCATCCATTCCGCGTTCTTCGCGGAATGGGTGGGATGCCCAGAAACTCGCTTTCTCTATAAGCACTCAAGCCGTAAATGCTCTAATGCGCCATCTGCCCTTCCAGCATCCGCGCATAAACTTCGCAGACCTGCCGCCGCAATCCCTCTTTGGCAGCCGTGCCGGCGGCATTCAAATCCAGATACGCGTGATCGGTTGCATCGAACCGCGGCCAGCGTGGAAGGTCTCCGCCATTGGGGTCGCCGGTCTTCGCGAAATTGGTCCAGTACTCCCGCATCTCCGCCGAGAGTTTCCGATCTGCCTCGCTATACTTGGGAACGCCCGGCCCCTCCCCAAGTGTTCCGAAGACAAACGCCACCTCGCTGCCATGAAACGCTCCCACCGCCGGCCCGCCCGGCGCCACGCGCGAAAACTGAAACTGGTAGCCTGGATTCTTTGCGTTGGTGTGCCACACCAGTTCCGCAACCGAGCCGCAGCGGAACTGCGTGTCCGTGGCCCACTGCGAGAGCACCGGTCCATATTGAGGATCGGGCGCGGGTTCCGTCTCCCCATTCAGTCCATAAGCGGCAAGCGCCTGGTCGGCCAGCATTCCGTACTGCTTTGCGATAGCCTCGCGCAGAGTGCCGGTCATCGGGAAGAACGGCCTTTGCAACTCCTGGGAGTTGCTGCCCAGCAACAGGCTCACATGGTGCTCGCGGCCCGCTGCGAAGACCTTCATCGGCGATTCCGGGAAGACCCACCCGTCCACATTCACGCCTAGCGCGGGGCCCAGGAACGCGAGGCCTTGTCCGGTGGCCTTTTGGAGTTCGGAACTGGAGAGAGCGCGAAGTGCCTTCAGCGCCGGCGCACCGGTAATGTTCAACTTGGCGGCAACGTCTTCGCCTTTTTTCTCCGCTTCGGCCAGCGGCGGCGGGGCAACCACCGGCCCGCTCTCTCCAATGACCCGTTGGAATAGCCCCTTGCTCAGGGGCGAGGCCATCAGCACGTTCACATCCAGCGAACCGGCCGACTCGCCGAAGATGGTCACGTTGCCGGGGTCGCCGCCGAAGCGGGCGATGTTGTCGTGGACCCAGCGCAAGGCAAGAATTTGATCGAGCAGCCCGTAATTTCCCGAGACGTGGTGCGGCGACTCTTTGCTGAGCTCGGGATGCGCGAAAAAGCCGAATACGCCGAGCCGGTAATTCGCCGTCACCAGAATCACGCCGTGGCGGGTCAGGCTCTCGCCATCGAAGGTCGGATCCGATGCGGCTCCGGCGAAGTTGCCTCCGCCATAGATCCATACCATCACAGCCGCGGGCGATTTCATCGGCCACTTGGGCGTCCAGACATTCAGATAGAGGCAGTCCTCGCTGCTGTTCGCGCCCTGCGCGCCGCTTTGAACGCACGGCGCTCCGAAGGCGGTCGCGTCGCGGACCCCAGCCCAGGGCTTCGCCGGAAGCGGCTCTCGCCAGCGGAGGTCGCCCGTCGGCGGCTGCGCAAACGGTATTCCCTTGAAGACCGCTCCGCCATCTTGAGTCAGGCTGCCGCTCACTTTGCCGGTACTCACGGAGACCGTTGGCCCCGGCTCGGCGGCACGAACGGCAACCGGCTCTTGCCCCCAGGTTAAAATGCACGCCAGTACGCCGAACAGTGCGACGAGTTTCATCGTTCTCCTTCCCGGTAGAGGGTTTCCTCCGCGAGCGACGAGGTTAAAGCTGGAATTTCAAAACCGCACCGCCGTCTTCTCTCCCGAGTAGGCTACGGCCTTGTCCGGGGAGGCAGCCGCATCTCCGCCAACCCCATGCCCAGCGCCCACAATCACTACGTTGAAGGTGTGCCCGGCGGCCATTCCCTTGAAGCTGCCCTGGCGCGCGCCGAAGGACAGCGTCTTCGCGGCGTCGTCCCAATGGATTGCAATGGTCGCGTGAGAGCCCTGCTCGTAGCGATAGCTGTCGCCCTCATCCTCGTAGAACGTGAAGTCGCCATCCGCGCCGGGATACACGCGCAGTTCGATGGGATCGCTGGCCTGACCCGTATATTCGATCACCGGCCCCATGGGCAGGATCGAGCCTGCGCGCACCGCGAGCGGAATCCGGTCGAGCGGCGCTGCAGCCGTCAGTTCGACGCCGCCGGCGGTGCGTTCGCCGGTCCAGAAGTCGTACCAGTCGGTTCCCGCGGGCAGGTAGACCTGCCGCTGCGTGGCATGTTCCTTGAGGACCGGGCTCACCAGGATCGACGGCCCAAACATGAATTGGTCGCCGATCTCCCACGTGGCCTGATCCTTGCGGAAATCCATGACCAGCGGGCGCTGAATGGTGTAGTCCTCGTTTGTGACTCGCCATGCCAGGGAGTAGACGTACGGTAGCAACCGGTAGCGCAGGCGATCGATAGCCAGCAGGCCCGGATAGACGCGGTCGTAGACCCACAGTTCGTTGTGGTCGCGGTGGCCGTGAGTGCGGAAGATGGGGCAGAAGGCCCCGTACTCAAACCAGCGCGCGTAGAGTTCCTGATACTCCGGCTTGTTGAACGAGCCAGGAGACAGCGGATGGTAGCCGCCGATGTCGGTAGTCCAATAGGGATAACCCGAGAGCGCAAAGTTCAGTCCTGCCGGAACCTGGCGCCGCAGCGCCCACCAGCTTTGATACACATCGCCCGACCAGACCGTTGCGCCCACGCGCTGCTGGCCCAGGAAGGCCGAGCGCGTGAGCAGGAAGACGCGCTTTTCCGGGTTGGTCTGCTTCCAGTGATCCTGGACGCCGAGGTTGTGCTCGAAGGGAAAGATGTTGGTGTATTGCAATCCGCTGCCGATGTGCAGCTGTTTGTCGCGCAGGCTGGCGTCGCCTGAGTGCGGCCACTGCTCCTCCGGCTCGGCGCTGTCGAGCCAGAAGGCGTCCCACCCCTGCGCAAAGAGTTTGCCCACCAGTTCGTTCCAGTAGAAGTCGCGCGCCGCGGGGTTGGTGGGGTCGTAGACATGGCTGTCGCCGATCTCGAAGCCGCGGCGTTTGATCTCCTGGTAGTTTTTGGCCGCGCTGTCCATCAGCCCCCAGACGGAGATCATGGCGTGGACATGCTCGTCGTGCAGCGTCTTCAGCTCGGCCGGCACGTCGGTGTAGTTCTCGTTGTAGACCGGATCGCCTTCGCCGCCCTTGGTCCACCAGAACCAGTCCTGCACGATAGCGTCCATGGGGATGTGCCGCGTGCGGTACTGATTCGCGATGTCCAGAATCTCTGCCTGCGAACCATACCGGTCTTTTGACTGAAAGAGCCCATACGCCCATTGCGGTAGCAACGGGGCGTGGCCGGTCATCGCGCGGTACTGATGGACGATCTGGTCCATCTCCGGCCCGTAGATCACGTAATAATCGATTTGGCCGCCTGCAAGGGACTCAAAATTCAGGTTCAGAGGAAAGCGATTGTCGACGTAACTCAGAGAGGCGGTGTTCCAGAGAATTCCGTAGCCTTTGCTGGAGAGCAACAGCGGAATGGCGACATCGGTGTTGTTTTGCCCAAGTTCCACCGTGGTGCCGCGATAGTTGAAGAGTCCGCCCTGGTGTTGGCCGAGCCCATAAATGGCCTCGGTTGCGTCGGAACCGAAGCGATCTTCGATGTGGTAGAGTCCGGCCGCATCCGAGTGCAGATAGGTGCGTGGCAGGTTGGGGCCCTCGCGTAGGAGCGACTCTCCGGCCGCTGTCTTGAAGGCGAGACTGCCCCTTTGCAGATTAAGCGAGACCCCCAAGCGGGCCGTGCTGAGAGTGGCCGTACCGTCGGCCTGGGTGAACTGAAACGGCGCTCCGGGGCAGGATTGCGGCTTGTCGAGCATCCAGGGGGTTGCGGCGGTCGAGGATGGCGCGCCGGCGGGCCGGGCGACAACATGAATCAGCGAATCGCCGCAGATGGTCACTTCGAGCGCTTCGTAATCGTTGTGCGCGGTGAGGCCCCCAGGGGACTGCTCGGCCTGCATCGCGGACGGATGCGGAACATCTCCGGCAGCCGTTTGAGCGGCTGTGCCGGTTGCCGTAATGGCGACTAACGAAAGGCTGATCTGAACAGACAGGCAGGTAAAGCGCGAACAGACAGACTTGACCAAGGTACACCTCTCAAATTGCGGTGAAATATAGGCTCAAGAAAAGCGGCCCCCAACCGATGGCGGGGGCCGCTGATTCTGACGGTCAAACGGGAAGCCGGTTACTTCATGTTGCCGCTTGAATCGATGGTGATGCCGCTAGGCCCGGCATTCTTCTTCTCTTCGTTCGCCTTGCGGACTCCCATCGCCTTTGTGCGCCAATCCTCGGCTGAAGCGATGTCTGCCTTCACTGCGGCTGCGTCGCCATAATCGACGTCTGCCTTGCGGCGGTAGATCAGGTTCAGGTAGGCCATGGCGTCGTCGTAGTTGGCTCGGTTCGCCACGGCGTCGTTGAGGTATTTCAAGCCCTCGTCAACCAGCGGTCCGTTCTGGGCCTTGAGTGGCTCCATCACCTTTTTGGGCGCCTTGACATTGCCTTGGCCGTCGTCGTTGACGCCGGCAGTCTGCAGAGCCGTCAAGGTATTCTCGTGCGCCTCGGTCCAGTCGATGACGCCGATGGTATAGGCTGCCTCCGGATCTTTCGGGTCCACGGCCAGGACCTTCTTCTGCCATTCCTTGGCGTCATCCAGTTTCTTGATCTGGAAATAAATGCCCGCGACCTGCTTCAGACTATTGACATCGGTCGGATCCTTGGCGAGAACATCCTTGAATATATCGATGGCCTGATTCGCCGTCTTGAGGTTCTCCGCGGTATCCAGGCCGGGAACAACATTCTGTGCCAGCGCCGTAGCCAGATAGGTCTTTGCCATGGGCAGGCTTGGGTCAAGCTGCGTTGCTCTCTGGAAGTGACTGATCGCCTCTTCATAGTGGGCGCTCTTGTACGCTTCTACTCCCTTGTTCAACTGGTCGCGGGCTTGAAGCTGGTCGCACCCGCTCATGGAAAGCACCATGCCGGCAAGGGTAACCGCTAACGCCGTAATACGTGCGGGTCCATTCATTTTCGTATCCTTCTCCTTCAGGCGAGTGCCTATCGGTTGCGCGCCTGGAATCTATCGCAACTGGCTGCGGGCGGGAGCAACCGAAACCAGGATTGAAAAATTGTACTCCTGTTTCCGCCCGGCCTTGTCGCTCCGGACGTGGCTGGCAATCCCCGGAGAATTCGGGACGCTCGAGTCGTCCCATCCTCTCCTTCGGCCAGCCTGAATCTTGAGAGCCCCTATACTCTGTCCAGCGCAAGCCGCTTCGCCCGTGCCGGTTGCCGGCGCGACCCCCTTCGCGGGGAGAAGCCCGGCGAGGTCCTGCTATTGCCCGGCCTGAATCTTCGGAGTCATCAATCCGATGTGATCCACGCCCACCGCGCGGCCGACGTCGATCACGTCGGCAATGGAGGCGAAGTTCAGATCGTCGTCGCCTCTGACGAACATGACCTTCTCGGCGCGGTTGGCATAAATCGCGTCCAGCCTGGACTTGAGATCGCGCTTGTCCACATCGGTATCATTGATCTTGTATGTGGGGGCCGCGCCAGGGTGGTAAAACAGCTGAACCACGATCGTGCGATCGGTTTGCGGTTGCACCTTCTGCTCTTTGGGCGGCTGGGGCACCAGCGCATCCAGACCCTTGGGGGTCACCGGCACGATGACCATGAAGATGATCAACAGCACCAGCAGAACGTCGATCATGGGCGTAACATTGATTTCGGACGAGTAACCTCCCCCGCCCCCCATTGACATTGCCATGGCTTAAAACTCCTCGTTTACCGCGAAATCGTTAGATGGACCGCACAACCGCAGACTTATTCGCCGCCTGAGAGGTTGCCTTCCTTCTTTGCAGTCAGCAAGCCCACTTCATCAACGCCGGCAGTGCGAACGTCGTCGATGGCGTCTTCGACCGCCTTGTACTGCGCCCGCGCGTCGGCGCGAACATAAATCGTCTTGCCGGGCTTGTCGGCCAGCTTGTCTGCCACCATCCGGCCGAGCTGATCGGGAGCGACCTTGTCCTGCCCCAGGAACAAACCGCCATCCCGGGTGACAGCGACGACAATCGCGTCCTCCTTGTCGGCGTCGGGCATGGCTACGGCGTTGTCCACCTTGGCCATGTCGATGGCAACCTTGTTTTGAAGCATGGGGGTGATAACCATGAAGATGATCAGGAGAACCAGCATCACGTCCACCATGGGGGTGACATTGATGTTGGAGCTTACTGCCTTACTTAGGTCACGTTTTGCAATTCCCATTGTCGGGGCTCCGTGCGTTTAGATTTTTCGCCGAATCCCGTCCGGCGTTGTTATCGAGAATCCGCTTGCCGGGGCGAGGGATAAAACCGGCGGGCAGGAGAAATTTCAGGCTCTCCTGCCGCCGCAGCTTCTCGCTCGAACCGACAGCCGCTTCGCTTAGCGCTTGTGGCTCTGCTTGATGAAGTAGTCGATAAGCTCGCTCGACGAGTTATCCATCTCGACGTCGAAGGCTTCGACACGGCCGGTGAAGTAGTTGAAGGCCATGACGGCGGGGATGGCCACGAGCAGGCCAAACGCCGTGGTGACGAGAGCTTCCGAGATGCCGCCGGCAACCGCGCCGATACCCGAGGTCTTCTGTGTAGCGATGGCATCGAAGGCGTGCAGAATGCCGACGACGGTGCCGAACAGACCCACGAATGGAGCCGTGGAGCCGATGGTGGCCAGAACCGCAAGGCCCCTCTTCAGCTTGGCGTGGACGATGGCCTCAGCCCTCTCCAGCGCGCGGCCCGAACTCGCGATGGTCTCGTCGGTAGCGATACCACCGGAAGCGCGAAACTCCTGCAGACCGGCCGTAACAACTTCGGCCAGGTGGGACTTCTTGTTGCGGTCGGCAATCTTGATTGCTTCTTCAAGCTTGCTGTCCTTCAGGGCGCCGGCAACCTTGGGCGCAAACTCGCGCGACTGCTTGCGGGCAGCAGAGAAGTACAGGTAGCGGTCGATCATAACAGCCAGAGACCAAATCGACTCGATGAAAAGGAGAATGGCCACGCTGCGAGCCATCCATGCCATGTGTTCCCACAGCCCTATGGGGCTGAAGCTGACCGTTTGGTCGCCTTCCTGGAAGAAAAGGGCCAGGCTGCTGACCGTATGCGAAGCGAAGTGTGCGAGTTGAGCGAGAATCACTGAATCGTTCCTCCTAAGGAGTTTCTTAAGGATTGAAGACTATCCGCCGCGGCGGATTGCTGGGAATGCGGCTCTTTCAGGAATCGCATTCAGGTCAAAAGCGAAGCTCCCTGCTCATGACGCAACAGGGAGCCAGAGTGTATGTCATCCACCCAAGGTGAAGATCACATTCACCGTGGTCTCAACCTCGACCGGATCGTTGTTGAGCAGGTAGGGTCTGTAGCGCCAGGTCTTCACAGCGTCCATGGCGGCCTGCTGCAACATGGCCGGTCCACTGATGACGTGAAGTCCTTCGATCTGTCCCGTTTTGGAGATGGTGGCTTGAAGCACAACCGTACCGGAAACGCGGGCAGCTTTGGCGATCGGCGGATAAACCGGCTGAGTCTTCTGAATCAGCATGCCCACCATGACACCGGCGGAGATGCTTACCTTTTTGGGAGCCGCGGCCTTAACCTGGGGTCCCTTGTTGTCGAACATGTCGGTCACGCCGCTGCTGGCGCCGCCGAGGCCTTCCATTCCGGCCACGCCGATGCTGGACACAGGAGCTTCCTTCTCGGCAACGATCGTAATGTTATGCGGAATCCGCGTAGGGGCGGTCAACTGGTTGTTCATCATCTCCGACTGCACGTGGACTACATGCACTACCTCTGGCGGAGGCGGAGGCGGAGGCGGAGGTGGCGGAGGCGGTGGAGCAAACAGCATGGTCTGCATCATCCCCTTGGGCAGCGCCTCAGGATAGATCAGCGGAATCAGGATGAGCAAAACAAGAATGGAGCCGTTGACGATGCCGGTGAACATCATCCAACGACCGCTCTTGGTCTTGATCCTATTCGCGGATTCAAACGTGGAATCTTCAAACATGGCCAGCCTCGAATCGGGTGTTGGTTACTTCTAATTAGACACCGCGAGAACCGCAAATGTTCCCGTGTTTAAAAAACGTCCCCATAGAAGCGTGTCCACCTTATCAGAACAACGCCTCCCCTGCAAAGCCTGCTGCAATTCTTGCTTCCCGCAACTTCCCATGGCCGCACCGGCGTCTTCCCCTTACCGCGCCCCGAAGCCGGTTGAGTCAGGTGGCGTCTGACTCCAGAAAGCCTCTCCTTGCGCACGGTTGTCTGTACCCATTTGCTCAAGACGCGCCGCCAACCACTATACCTTTGCGCGTTTCGCGGGCGGCAAGGTCGTTCCCTTGCCCTGCTTCCCGCGCCACTCCTGCCAGGCAACCAACATGGGCGCGGCCACGGCAATCGACGAATAAGTACCGATCAGGATACCCACCACGAGCGCAAATGAAAAGCCCTTTAGTACCGGGCCGCCAAAAATATAAAGAGAAAGCACGGTGAGGAAGGTCAGACCAGAGGTGAGCACAGTCCGGCTCAGCGTCTGGTTGATGGCGCGGTTAACCACGTCCGGCAGCGCCTCGCGACGGCTCATGCGCAGGTTTTCCCGGATGCGGTCGAAGACGACAATCGTGTCGTTCATCGAGTAGCCGACCAGTGTCAGAATGGCCGCAATGACGGTCAGGCTGATCTCCTGCCCGGTGAGTGCAAAGGCGCCCACTGTGATCAGCGTGTCGTGGAAACAGGCAACCACAGCGGCCACGCCGTAAATCAATTGAAAACGGAACCAGAGGTAGATCAGCATCCCCGCCATTGAATAGAGGGTCGCCAGGCCTGCCTGCTTTTCAAGCTGCTTGCCCACGGTGGGGCCGACGACCTGCACTTCTTGCACCGTGAAGGGATTGTTGTAGTGAGCGCTCAGGGCGTCCACAATCTGCTGACGGCCCAGATCGAGCGCGCTCTCATTGGTCTGCTCTGGCAGACTGATGAGCACCTCGTTGTTGCTGGCCACATCGAAGACCACCACGCTGGCGTCCTTGATGCCGGCGTCCGCGGTGGCCTGACGGATCTTGTTTAGATCCGGAGCCTGGGCGAACTTGACCCGCACCTCTGTGCCGCCGCGGAAATCAACGCTCAGGGGCACGGGGCTGCCAATTTTCGCCCAGTGCATGCTCATCGAAATGATGCCCGCCACGCTGAAGATCATTGAAAATGCGAGGAAGTACCACTTCTTCCCCAACCAATCCACATTTACGCCGTGAAACAATTCCACTGGTTCTCTCCGCTTCCTGCAGGCTGAAGTTCCGCATGGCGCTTCAGCATTCAATGTTGTTCAGCCGCCGGGTGGAGACTCCTGCACCAGCTGCTTTGATTCCAAACCCTAGATGGACACCATCTCGCCCGGCTTCAACTTGTTCAGGTGCGCATCGAAGATGACACGCGAGACAAACACCGCCGTGAAGAGATTGGCCAGCAGACCGATGGTCAGTGTGGTCGCAAACCCTCTCACCGGGCCGGTGCCGAACAGGAACAGGATGAGCGCCGAAACGATGGTGGTGACGTGGGTATCGACAATGGTTCTCCAGGCGTTGTGAAAGCCCTGATCCACGGCCGCCGAGGGCGCCTTACCGGCCCGAACTTCTTCACGGATGCGCTCGAAGATCAGCACGTTCGAGTCCACGCCCATGCCGATGGTCAGGATCACTCCGGCGATGCCTGGCAATGTGAGCGTTGCGCCCTTCCAGAAGCCGAGTACCCCCAGCAGAATGATCAAGTTCAGAATCAGGGCTACGTCGGCGTTGATCCCCGAACCCCGGTAGTAAAATAGCATGAACGCCATCACGACCAGCACGCCGACAATGGCCGCCGTAACGCCCTCGCGAATCGAATCCGCTCCCAGGGACGCGCCGACGATGCGGTCCTCCAGATAATTCAGGGAGGCCGGCAGCGCGCCGGTCCTGAGCATCTTGGAGAGGATCTCAACTTCTTCGGGAGTGAAGGTGCCCCGGATCTCGCCCGAATCGCGGATGGCGCTCTCGATGTTGGCTACCTCGCGAACGCGGCCGCCCATGACCACCGCCATGCTCTTGCCCACGTTGACGCTGGTGTAGTCGTAGAACTTGTCGCCGGCTTCGTTGGTAAGCGTGAAGCGAACGTTCCTCTGTCCAGTGTTGCTGTCGGTACCCGGATCCGCGGAACGGAAGTCGCTTCCGGCCACCACCGAGACGCGCTGCAGCAGGTAGACGCTGTCGGCGTTGGAACCGGTCGCCAGCGCTCCGGAACCGTGCACCATCATCTCGTCGGCCGGAATCGCACCGCCCGCACTGGCCAGCGCGGCTGCCTCATCCTGGTAGGGCCCACCCACGACGGCGTGAATCTCAAGCCGGGCGGTGGATTGGATGATGCTCTTTACCCGGTCCATATCGCTGATGCCGGGCAGCTCCACCAGAATCTGGTTGGCGCCCAGGCCGTATGCTTCAATCCTGGGCTCACTCACGCCCAGCGAATCCACGCGGTCGCGAATGGTCTCAATGGCCTGCTGGACGGTCTTCTCTTCCAGCGCCTTTTCCACCAGCGGCTTCATGGTCAGCGCAAAGCTGGTATCGGAGCCGCCGCCGGCCAGGTCGTATTCACTGGAGAACTTCGTATCCAGCAGGGAGCGCACGGCGCTGGCGTTGGCCGGCGTCGCGCCTTCCACTCGAATCGTCTCCGGCTTGGCTGGGTCAGGCTTGTACACCTGCGAATAGGTCAGGTTGGCGGTCTTCAGATCCTGCTGAATCTGCGTCACCACATTGTCGGTCTCCGCGTTAACCGCTTCCGAGACGACCACCTGCAATATCAGGTGAACGCCACCCTTCAGATCCAGGCCCAGGTGAATCCGATTGCTCATGGCATCCATCAGGGCTTTGCCGCTCACCCCCGACGGGATCCCGAAGATTCCGTACAGGCAAATCAGCAGGACCGCAATAATAAGGACAACCTTGTTTTTAAGATCCTTCTTCATGGTTCCGTTTCTCTACTTCAAAATTGCGAAAAAGTCCGCCCTTGCCTTGAAAACCCAAATACGCCCGCTAAGAGCCGGGAGCATCTTCCTGGGTAACGGAGGCAATCGCGTTCTTGGCTATTTCCAGTTTAAGGTTGTCTGGGGCAACTCGGACAATGATCGAATCGTCCTTGATGGAAAGAATGATGCCGCGAATTCCGCCGGCGGTCGTCACCCGGTCGCCGGTCTTGATGGACCCCAGCATTGCCTGCCACTGCTTCTGCCGCTTCTGCTGCGGGCGAATCATCACCAGGTAAAGCACCGGAATCAGCATCAGGGGCAGAAGCATCGTGAGCCCGCCTCCGGCTGGACCGGCGGGTGCTGCAAAAAACATTGCGAAACTCGTCGCCACACTCATCCCCACAATCACCTTTTGTCCGCCCCCGGCCCGCAAGCTTGCCGCCGTTCAGGGCACAGGCACGCCCGGCCTTTTGCCGAACTCCTGAGAGTTAAATTTGTCTCCGGGAACGATCCTGGCTGTCGGTTCATTCCAGCCCAGGCTATGGAAGAAGGGCCAGACTGTTGCATGACGGGGAGCAGATTCCCCTCCCGCGCACGCATTCATCTCTCAAAACCCTACTGCCGTCTGCTTCCTGTTCGACACAGCTTACTTTTGGCGCTCCAGTCTCGGGGTCAAGTTCGTTCAACCCTTGCCAGCTCTGTCCGGATCCCAAAAGAATGCCTAGAAAGATAAGATACGCGTGCCCGGTTGTGTGTCAAGGCACAGTGGGGGCGAAACCAGGCCTGCTCCTGCGCGCTACCCCTTATAAACCCATTACAGGTTGGCTACTCCATCCTTACCGGCTGAGGATTCTTCTGGACACAGACCGCTCTCCGCCCCTAGGCGACCCTTAAAAGGGTCCGGCTTGTGCGGCGGAAAGCTGGAAGGAAATCGCCATGACGTTCGAATTGAATCCTGAGTCGGTTTGGCTGATTCCGACGGTTCTGGCAGTGAGTTTCATGCTTTGGATGCTTTGGAATCTGCACAAGGAGATCAAGCGGTAAGACGGTGAACAGTGGACAGTGATCAGCCTCGGGGTCGCTACTCAAGAAAAGACGACAGAGGTCTACGCTCTTCTGTGCACTCTCCACTGTCTACTGTTCACTGTCCTTTCAGCTAATTCGCCTTGGGGGCGGCAGCTGCATCCGGCGTCTCCGCATCGTCGGCCGAGTCCTCGACAAGCACCGCCGAGCCGGGAACAATGTCGTAGCTCATTGCTTCCTTGCCGGCGGGATGGAATGTGATGCGCAACGGTTCGCGCTGCCACTCCGCCGGAGCGCATGAGGGATCGGCATGGTCTCTCGGATCGAAGGCCGCAAGCTTTTTGGCCAGCACCGGTTTCCGCGCCGCCAACTGCGCCACCACCGCATAGAGACTCTTGCCGGTCGCGGTCACGCCGCAGTAGGCTCCGTAGTCGCGAAACCAGCTCACCTGGCTCACGCCGGGATCGTAGTCGGGCAGTTTGAGCGGCGTCACGCGGCCGGATTCCCGGTCCACCAGCAGCCACGGACCGCGCTGCCAGACCCAGTGCCCTGGCTTGTCTCCGGGTAAAGCGTCGTTGATCCGGATCACCCGCCTCACCACAAAGCTGCGGTCGGTCACATCGTGGGAGTCGCCGGTGGTCCACTCCTTCAGAGCCGTATCGACGAGCAGCGGGCGGATCCTCAGTGTGTCTTCGCCGGTGGCCGCGCCGCCAGGGTCGCCGGCCTTCGAGTATGGAACTTTCCTTGTCGCGCCAAGAACAACGACATGAGCTTTGCGGGGCGCCGCGTGCGCGGGGACCTCTAAATAAACCGATGCCATCGCCAGCATCGTCACTGCAACCGCCGCCGCAAACCCCGGGCCCCTTTTCATTCTCCCAACTCCTATAATTCAGCGGCCTCCACGGCTCGCGCCACGCGGAAGGCCGTTCCTTCGTTCAAGTGCGCCGCCAACACCTGCATGCCCACGGGAAGACCCGCTTGGGTCTTGCCGCAGGGCACAGTCACGCCGCAGATGCCGGCCAAGCTTGCGGTCACCGTATAAATATCGGCCAGGTACATGGCCAGCGGATCGCCGGTCTTCTCACCGATCTTGAAGGCCGGTGTGGGCGCGGTCGGCGTCACGATTGCATCGACCTCCGCGAAGGCGCGCAGGTACTCCTCGGCAAGCAAGCGCCGCACCTGCTGAGCTTTCAGATAATAGGCATCGTAGTAGCCGGCGGAGAGAGCATAGGTCCCGAGCAGAATGCGCCGTTTGACCTCGGCGCCAAAGCCCTCGTCGCGGGAGTGGCTGTACATGTCGGAGAGATTCGCCGGGTTGGGCGACCGGTAGCCGTAGCGCACTCCGTCAAAGCGCGCCAGGTTGGCGCTGGCTTCGGCTGTCGCAATCAGGTAATAGGTCGGGACTGCATATTTTGTGTGCGGCAGCGAGACCGGCTTCACCGTGCATCCGGCTTTCTCCAGCGAGGCAATGCCCTTTTCAATAGCCGCCCGCACCTCGGGGTCGAGACCATCGGCAAAGTACTCGGCTGGAACGCCAATGCGCAGTCCCTCAACAGGTTTGTCGCTCTCCGCGGC